>OMAN01000011.1_pt1 | contig 227511 bp, 219 predicted proteins | sample 1644701 | NCBI WGS metagenome assembly OMAN01 (sample SAMEA103958124, study PRJEB25191) | human gut metagenome | biome: human-associated habitat [ENVO:00009003]; feature: intestine environment [ENVO:2100002]; material: feces | place: Germany | collected 2013/2015 | reverse complement strand
AAAAAATACCTTGATTTATTTCTTGTTATATGTTACTATTTTTATACAGAATATATCTATATTTTTGGGGGTTTTATAAAAACTGAAAAGGATGGGAGAAAACATGAAAAAGCGGAACATATTGCGGACAAGCATAGTATTTGTGCTGGTTGCGCTTTTTGTTTTCCTGCTGCCGGCGCAAGTTGTGGCACAAACTGCAGATGAAGCGCAGACAAGTGCAGATGGGCAAGTAATACAAACGGAAAACGGCCGGAATGGAACCGTGGCGCAACAGGAGGAAAAGCCGGCAAAAATTCTTGCGGAAATCAATGGGAAACGCGGCCGTTTTACCAAGCATTTTCGTCTGGACAACGGAAGTTTTATGGCTGTGCAGTATGAATACCCTGTCCATTATCAGGATGCTGAGGGAAACTGGGTTGAATACGACAACACATTACAGGAAAAGCAGGCAGAAAATACTCGGAAAGAAGCAACACAGACACAGCCGAACCGTGAAAGTGTATCGCAGCAGACGGCATCAGAAGGGACGTTTTATACAGATAAAAAAGCACCGTCGGCGGAAAACGAACGGACGACCGAAAATACAGACGGCGTGCTGCAAAAAGAGAATAACACAACGCCGCAAGAGCAAACGCAGGCGGCGCCGGATGCTATACTTTCTACACACGAAGAGGCAAATGGTACAGAATACGCGCCGAAAAGAAGCAATCTGGATATCCGCCTTTCTGACAAGGCAAAAAAGAACAATATGGTTCAGATTCAATCAGACGGTTATCAAGTCAGCTGGGGCTATACAGGGATCAACAAAAGCAGGATAGACTTTGTTGAAAACAACCAAATGCTTTCCGGCAACGAAAAGTTTACCGTGCGCAAAAACCTTGTGAGTCAGGCGTTCTATAAGGATGTGTATCCAAATGTGGATATGCAGTATTTTGTCACGCCTGCAGGGGTTAAGGAAAATATCATCTTAAAAGATAAAAGTGCGCAAACAGAGTTTTTTGTGGAGTACAAGCTTACCGGATTAACAGCCGTGCAAAAAAATATTTATAGCATTGAGCTGCAAAATAAACAGGGGGAGCCAGTGTACGAAATTGCCGCGCCCTTTATGCGCGATGCAAATGGCGAGATCAGCACACAGTTGACGCTTACAATCAAAGAGCAGAAAAACAACAGGCTAAAGCTTCTGCTTTCAGGGGATCAAACATGGCTGCAAGCAGAAGGAAGATGCTTCCCTGTCACGGTGGACCCAACCTTTATTACCAGTCAAAGCTGGGGTGCTGTAGAGTGTACTTATATCAATCAGAACGAGCCCAACACAGCCTATGGCTATGGAAGTTCTTCCGGATATACGGGGACGGTATATGCAGGTACGTTGGGCGGAAATAAAACATACCGGTCTTTTATAAAAATTAAGAATTTGCCTGATTTAAATAAAGGAGACGTGGTTGTCGACGCAAAAATCAACTTGCATGTGTATCAGAATTCTTTTTATGATACGATGTACATTGGTGCGTATCAGGTAAAGGAAAATTGGACGCAGAGTACGCTTACCTGGAACAACCGCCCTAATTTTTATGCAAATGTTGTGGATTATGATACGTTTGTGGAGGATGACCCGGACGTATGGCATAAATGGAATGTTACCACCAGTGTGAAAAAATGGTACAATGGGGAGGAAAACTATGGAATAATGCTCAAGCCGCTGGACGAAGCAAACAATTACCAGTGCGCTTCCTTTTATTCCGCCAATTACCCGGCAAGCTCTGTGCCGCGCCCTGTTTTTGAAATTACATACCGCAACAATAAAGGGCTGGAGGATTACTGGACATACACCAGCTTTGAAGCCGGCACAGCCGGCACAGTCTATATTAACGACTATACCGGCAACCTTGTATTTATACATGGCGATATGTCCACACCAGGGGGAAGAATGCCTGTAAACGTACAGCATGTATTTAATAACTATATGGCAAATGAAAAGTTTTCCAAAATTGCGCCGTATGTGGGTGTGGGCTGGAGAATGAATATTCAGCAGACACTTTTGCCGTCTTCACAATTTGGCCTGACAGGGGACGCAGCTGCTACCTACCCGTACGTCTATACAGACGGAGACGGAACAGACCATTATTTTTATAAAAAAACAGAAAACGGCAAGACAAAGTATTATGATGAAGACGGCCTGAAGCTGGAGCTTACCATCCAGTCTTCCAGTACAAATGAAAAATATAAAATTACAGATGAAGATGACAATACGCTGGTGTTTAATGCAAATGGGAATCTGGTAAAAATGCTTGATGCAAACGGCAATGCAATCGCCTTGACCCTCTCTGCAGATAAAAAAAGCATTCTCTCGGTAAAAGACGGCGCGGGCAAACCCATTGCATTTGCTAAGCAGAGTTATAGCTATATTACACAAATGACAGACCCCGCCGGGCGTATCAAAAAATATACCTATACGGGCAATCGGCTGACAAAAATAAAAAATCCCGACGGGACGGAAATCCATTTTACTTATGACAGCGACGGCTCTATTACCAGTATTACCGATATAGACGGCTACAAGATAAGCTTTACCTATACGTCCAACACAAGGGGCAAGCAGGTGGCGTCTGTGCAGGAGTACGGTACAGACGGCACGGCGGGACAGAAAATTACATTTGACCGCAGTCGGTATAATACCACGCTTGTCAAATCCGCCGGCGTAGACGGGGTGTTTGACAATACAGACGATTTGACCACAACCTACCAGTTTGACCAGTATGGCAGAACGACCTCCGTCAAAAGCAAAACCGGCAATCGTGACCTGGGTGCCGCGGGTTGCACCTATACAAGCGGGACGGTCAATGCAAACGCAAGCAACTTAAGGCAGATCAACCGGGTAAGCGCAGACCACGCGGTGGGTTCCAATGCCGTCAATCTGCTGAAAAACCATAATTTTGAAAGCTCCGCAAACTGGGCAAACGCGGAGTGGATTGGCGACAACACCTACACAATGGCGTATACAACGGCGCAAAGATACCTGGGCAGGCAATCCCTGAAGCTAAACGTTACGCAATATACGGGCGACTCCAGGGCCAGAGCCTATCAGGACCTTGAAAGCGCCGATCTGGAACCGGGCGTGAAATACACGGTATCTGGCTATATTAAAACAAAAGATGTGACCTCTACAGCCGAAAACTACGGCGCGCTTATTGGCGTGACCTCATTTAACAGTGACAATACAACCACCGACTTTCTGTCTGAGCATATCAAGGGCACAACAGACACAAGCATCAACAACGGCTGGCGCAGGGTAAGCCTGACCTTTACCGTGCCGGAAAATTCCAGCAAAACCAGAATCCAGCTTGCGCTGCGCGCGGCCACCGGCACGGCATACTTTGACGCGGTGCAGGTGGAGCAGTATAATGTACCCAATACATACAATATGCTGGAAAACGCAAGCTTTGAAAAATATTCAGGTAATTTGCCCACAGGGTGGACCGGCAGCGCGCTGACGGTTGCAAGCGATACGGATTTTAAAGACACAACACAGTACAGGCACGGCACATATTCCTTTAGAATGCGCGGGGATGCACAGGCAAACAAGGAGCTTTACCAGTCTGTGCCCGTTTCGGGCAGCGAAAACGACACATACATCGTCAGCGGCTGGGCCAGAGCAAACGCGGTGCCGGAAAACAATGATAATACCAGGCGTTTTAAAATTTCCATACAGGTAAAATATACAGACGGCACGTCTGTATGGAAGCTTCCGGCGGAGTTCAACCGCTCCATATCCGGCTGGCAGTTTGCAAGCGCTGCGTTTAATTTAAGCGACGAAACGTCGGCCAATAAAACGCCAAGTGCAATTGTGATCTATTTAAGGTACCACCAGCAGGCAAACACGGCCTATTTTGACAATATTCAGCTCATCAAAGACGTGGCGCAAAGCTATACATACAACGAAGACGGCGAGCTGGTCACGGTGGAGCAAAATGCAGACCGCAAGTCCAATATGGAATACAGCAACGCAGACCTTACAAAATATATAGATGCCAAGGGGTACGACTACCAGTACACCTACGACAGCAAGCACAACATGACCAAGGCTGTCAGCCAGAACAAGGTATCTTACAACTACACGTACAATGCGCAGGGGAACCCAACGGCGCTTGAGGTCAAAACCCAGGGTGGCAGCGCGGCAATCAAGGCAACCGTAGCATACACATCAAACGGTGCGTTTGTCAATCAGGCTACAGACCAGGACGGCAAAGTAATCACATATGCTTACAACCAGAATACAGGAACACTTACCAGCGCAACAGACAGCAGCGGAACGGTTACATACAGCTACCAGGCGGACAACAATCTGTTGACGGGTGTATCCAAACAACTGGAGGATAAAGGGTACACGGTGTCGAACAGCTATACCTATACAACGGGAACAAACCGGAACCTGACAAAGATCACACATAACGGGACGGAATACAATATAGAATACGACGCATATAACAACAAAACAGCCAGCAAAGTGGGCAGTAAGCTGCTGGCAAGGAACAGCTATGGTGCAAACAACGGCCTGTTAAGCAGTGTGACCTATGGGACAGGGCGGTACGTGACCTATGCGTACGACGCATTTGGGAATATTGCCACACAAAACAGCAGCGGGCAGAAGTATTATTCGTACAGCGACAGAACGGGAGCCGTCATCCGGCATGAAGACACGTTAAACGATCTTCTGTATGACAGCGAATACGACACAACGGGCCGCCTTGTGCGGCAAAGCGCGCAGGACACAGGCAAGGCGCAGACAAGCGACCGCAGCGTGTATGCGCTGGAATATGGGTACGATTTAAACAATAACGTAACAAAGCTTATCAATATAACGCGGCATATGAAAGCGCAAAACGCATACGAATACGATAAAGACAACCTGCCCAGCAAGCATACGATAGACGGCGGGAAGAACATCACCTATACCTACGACGGATTAAACCGGCTGACAAAAACAACGCTGAACACAACAACGCCGTTGGAAATATCGTATGTCTACGAGCTTTCAGATCGCAACGAGGAAGGAGAAGATTACTACCGCACAACAAAGGTGCGGACAGAAAGCATAGGAGCGGCCACCTACCGGTACAGCTATGACGATATGGGGAATATCACAAAGATAGAAGAGCTGGTAAACGGGGCGTATGTGACAAGGCACACCTACCAGTACGACAGCCTAAACCAGCTGACGTATGAAAAGGATCATGCAAAGAACGTACAGCATACCTATGTGTATGACGAAGGCGGCAATCTGGATTACGAAACGATCACGCAGCTTTCGTCCAGTGGCATAGGGATCGGCGCAGAAACCATCAACTACGGCTATGGGGACAACAGCTGGAAGGACAAAATGACAAGCTACGACGGGCAGAGCATCACCTACGACGCAATTGGCAATCCCCTGAACTACCGCGACGGAATGAGCATGACGTGGGAAAACGGGCGGCAGTTGCAAAGCCTGACGCAGGGAGGAACAACAATCAGCTATACATACGACGCAGGCGGGGTACGCATGAGCAAAACGGTCAACGGGGAAAAATGGACGTACCAGTATGCAGGCGGGAAACTGCTGCATGAAAGCAGAGGGGAAAAGGAGTTTGCGTATTTCTATGACGCAAACGGCTTTTTAAGCGCGATCAAATACAAGCTTACGCCCACAGGAACAGAAAAGACCTACTATGCGGCGCACAACTGGCGCGGGGATGTAACAGGCCTGTACAATGCAAGCGGGAAGCTGGTAGCGTCTTATGAATACGACAGCTGGGGAAATGTGACAAGCATAAAAGGCTTAAGCGGGAGCGAGGTAACAAGCGAAACGCACATAGGGAACTTAAACAAAATCCGCTACCGCGGGTATTACCAGGACACGGAAACAGGATTATATTACCTGATGACGCGGTATTACGACCCGGTAACGCACCGCTTCCTAAACGCAGACGGGTATTTTCAAACAGGAACCGGCGTGCTGGATACCAATATGAGCGCGTATTGTGCAAATAACCCGGTGAACTTTTTGGACAACACGGGACAATGGGCGGTATCTTTAGGTTTAGGACCTAGTGCGAGTTTAATATGGGGTATCTCTTATCAAAGAGCAATTGCGATTGATGGAGAAGGAAATATTGCCTTCCAATTTACAAAAACGGGGCATTCTTTTGAAAATCTGGATGTTGGGGTATCCTGTAATGCTAGTATTGGAGGAACTTTTTCCTGGCTTTGGGATGATTCGCATAATGTATATACTTTTGAAAAAGGGATGACCTGTGCGGGCGCGAGTGGAGGACCAGCATGGTATATAGGAGCTGATGCCATTTGGCTTGACGAATACACAGAACCTATTAATGGGTTGTCTATTCTCGGCGGTGTTGGAGTTGGAGCGGATATACATATTAACCGTCCGGAAACAACAACAATGGCAGTATATAATATTCATACAAGCGAATTAAAAGTGAGAGGTCCCATCACGGGAAAAGCTTATACATTTACTAGCCCAAAGAAAAAAACTACCTCAAAGAGAGCGGCAAAAAAACAAAGAACATGCAGAAGTTGTGGAAGACCAATAGGTAGTAAGCCATGGGAATGCTCCGGTGGATGGACATATTAATTGTAAAGGAGGAAAAGTGTTGAAAAAGGAACAGACAATACTGGAATGGTTAGGAATCAATAATAAATGGAAGCGTTCAGTATTAATTTTGCAGTTAATACGATGTTTTGTAGCCCTTCCAGGAGGATTTTTTGTAATATTTTTTATAGAATTTTTTACTGAGATATATCTTTCTGGAATAATGGTGTTTCTATTATCTTTTTCTATAATAATGATAATTGACTTTATAACAATTCAGCTTATGAAAAAAAATCTTCTGGATATAGAGCATCAGAAAATTACAACTTATTATATGGTGCAATTTTCCAGAATTTTTGACAGCTTTGGATTTCTTTTATTTGTAATAGCAATTGGTTTGATGATTAAAGATAACTGTTTTTAGAAAAGACGTTTTATTTCTTTTTATATTACGACCCGGTAACGCACCGCTTTCTAAACGCAGACGGGTATTTCCAGACGGCGAAAAAAGAATATTCTGATCCATGTTATCAGTGTTTATAAAAATTTTTATAGCAGTTTTCTTTGTTATATTGACAATAGAAATTTTGCGTATTAAGAAAATACGGTTTATAAAGCTGAGGAGGATTCAATTGGAAATTGTCAACACGTTGAAATATATATGGCAATGTGATAAAATAATTAGACAATGTTCAATAAAAATCGGGCTGACGATTTATGCGCTTCAGATTTGTGTTTTTTGTTAAAGGAAGTGAAGGCGAGCATGCTGTTTTCGGCTGAATGGGGAAAGTTTCTGTGGGAAGGGATTGTTTTCCTTACATATGTACTCATCTGTGCAGGGCTGATGAAGTGCCGGTTTTCAAAAACGGCCAGCCTGCTTGCTGGCGGTGGTACGTTGGTCGGTATTGTTCTGCTGCAAGCGGCATTACTGCTTTCCGGGCGGGATAGTACGCTGGTACTCACCATACTGCCGCTGACGGCTTACCTGCCGGCGGTTATTTGTCTGCACATTCTTTCACGTTCCGGCTTTTTTCAGACGATGGCCGTCTGGACGATAGCCTCTATTGCTTACTTTGTTCTGAAGATGTTATGGAAAATTCTCATACGGTATTTCGGGCAGCTGACGAGTTTTCCATTCTGGGTCGGCAATTTGCTGATGGCGGGAGTACTGGTATTTCTTGTTTTTCGATTTCTTCGCAAGCCATTTCAGACATATGTATTAGAAAATAAGACCAATTGGCTGCTGCTCAGCTTTCCGGTCTTCATGATCTTTTTGCTGTTTTCGTATGTTGGCAGCAGCACCACAAATGGCACCCTGTTGCTTCTTCTGCTTTTAACTGCCTTTTCCATACTTCTGGTACTTATTCGGGTGCTAACGTCGTCATCGGCGATTGCCCGGATGGAGGAGTCCGAAAAGGCGGCGGCCATCCAACTGCAAATGCAGCGTCGGGAATACGAGGACGTTTGCAAAAAAATGGAAATGGGCCGTACTTACCGCCATGATATGCGCCATCATCTTCTGGTTCTGGAAGGCCTGGCCAAGCAGGGCGATACAGAGAGTATGGCCCGGTATATCGGTAATTTAAACGGGCAGCTTTCTGAGATTGAAAAGGAATCCTATTGTGAAAATTCCACCGTTAACGCCGTGTTGGCCTCTTGCATTGGAAAGGCAAAGAAAGCGCATTGCGTTGTAACGGCGAAAATTCATTTGCCGGGGGATATTCCGTTTGATGAAATAGATGTTTGCATCATACTGGCCAATGCTTTGGAGAACGCCGTAAACGCCTGTAAAAAAGTTTATGAAGAAGAGAAACGTTACATACGCGTCACGGCAGAGCTGGTGGATAATCGAAAACTGGCTCTTTCCGTGGAAAATCCTTGCAATACGCCGCTGTCCTTCCGAGCCGACGGATATCCGATTGTACCCGAACGAGAGAATCACGGCATTGGATTGAGGAGTATCAATGCGGTTACCAAAAAGTATAACGGGATGTTTCAGTGCGAATGTAAGGAAGGAAAATTCTGTTTTAAAGCAGTACTGTTCAACCAGAAGAAATCTGACGCGCCAGCGGGCGGAGGAAACAGGAAGTTTTCAAAAAAGCTGGCGTCTTCGGTGTTTCTTTCCATGTTTGCTTTTTTCTTTCTTGTTAACTGTATGCCGGTTATGGCTCAGGTGTTAATACAGGTGCCGGGCCTGGGGACGCTGGTGCGGCTGGCAGATTTACGTTCTTATGGCTTTCACTGGGGGGATACGTCGTTTGAAGCTGTCCTTCCCGTGCTGGAAGCGGAGGAACCCGCAACCAACCCAGAAGAAGAACAGCCGGAAAAAAGTACCCCAACCAGTCCGCAGACAACACCCATCCAGCCGGAGCCTGCAGAATCGCTTTCTTCCGTAAACGAACCAACCAACGAATCAGCATTGCTTTCCGGAACCATTTCCATGGAGAGTAAGGAAACGTCATCGCACTCGTCCGTAGAAGGATCCCCAACCATCCAGCCTCCGGCCCAGTTCCGGCCGGACACACCGGCAGAGCCTGACCGGCCGACCTTGCCGACGCCCCCTGCAGAATCGACCCTGCCGCCTCCGGATACCTCTGACGGAGTCGAGGATTTAAACCAGCAGTTGGAAGCGTACATTGCACAAATGCGGGATAAATTTTTATGGTATGTCGCCCGAAAGTATGAAGGGTACGTAGGGATGGATACGACCTATCAGATCCTGCGCAATGACGATATGCTGCTTTCCGTTCGGTTTGAAACCACAATAAACGCCGGAGGCTCCGGCCAGTACAGCCGCAGCTTTACGCTGGACAAACAAACTGGAAAGTTACTGGAACTTGGCGATTTGTTCCAACCGGACAGCGATTATATCGCCCTTATCAGCGAGGAAATCCTGCGGCAAATGACGCAACAGGTAGAGGCTGGTGAAGCGGATTATTTCATCCCGGGCGGCATTTGGTCGGATGAGGAGTGCTTCAGGGAAATTGCCGCCGATCAGAATTTCTATATCAACGATCAAAATCAGCTGGTAGTTGTATTTGATGAATACGAAGTTGCGCCGGGCAGCATGGGAATGCCGGAATTTATTTTAACGGCTGATCTGCTGAAAGAAATTTTACAGCAGCCGTCCGTTCTTGGCTGAGGCTTTGTAAAAACGAGGTGAATCCTTTGATCCGGATCGGTATTTGTGATGACAGCCGTGAAGATATAAAAAAACTGCAGGAATACGCCGAATGGTTTTCCGGAGAGCATACGGAGATCCCCCTGAAAACAGAGGCGTTTACGTCCCCTTATGACCTTTTGCAGGCAATCAGTGAGCACGGCGGGTATGATTTGTATCTGTTAGACGTCATTATGCCGCATCTGAGCGGTATCGACATTGCCCGCAAAGTGCGGGAGCGCGGAGAAACGGCAGAGATCCTCTTTCTGACCTCTTCACGGGAATATGCGGTGGAGGCCTTTGGGGTGAAAGCCTCAGGGTATTTGCTCAAACCGGTGAAAAAAACAGATTTTGAACAGGAGGTGTTGGGCTGTATTCGTAATCTGGCGCCCAGGGAAAACCCCGCCATACTGCTGAAAAACAAAAAAGGCGTCCGCAAGGTGCATATTCAGGAGATGGTTACGGTGGAAAGCTTCAATCACAGCCGCGTATGCACCCTTTCCGACGGAACGACGATTGAAACCCCGGTTACTTTGTCGTCTCTGTATGAGCAGCTGCGGGAATACCCGTGCTTTTTTCTTCCGCACAGAGCGTATATTGTAAATCTGGAGTATGTAAACGGCCTGACAGCCACGGAGCTTGTGCTGACCAATGGAAGACGTATTCCAATCTCGCGCAATATTTATCCGAAGCTAAAAGAAGCCTATATGGACTATATTTTTTAAGATTTTATCCAAAATAAAAAAATATGTTTTATGTATAAAACGGTATCTTACGAAAAAGATCTGCTTGCTCTGTATTTTATTTATACCGATCCTCAGAAGGATGCATGGACCAAAATAAGCAGAGGAAGACGAAAGCAATTAAGCGAAAAGAACAGGCGGCCAGTATGTTTTGGATGTGTGTCTGATTTTAAATAGAGAAATCCCTGCTAGTTGAAGATTTGCAAATGCCAAAAAAGGAAACCTTCTGTACTTTATAGCGGGAACTCTATTAAAAATTATAGCAAAGCATAGAAAAAAGTCCCTGAAAACGGCTTGTTCCAACCGTTTTCAGGGACTTTCTCTGGTGGAGATAAGCGGGATCGAACCGCTGACCTCTTGAATGCCATTCAAGCGCTCTCCCAGCTGAGCTATACCCCCTTAGCAAAATAACGATTGTTATTCTATCATATTGCGCTGAATTTTGCAAGGTTATTTTTTGTTTTTTTATGTTTCAGTAAAATTCTGTGTGGAATTTTACAAAACTGTAATAATAATGCGATATACGGCGGTTGAAATTGCTGTATAAGCTGTGCTATAATAAACTGAATAATCAAAAAAGAGGTGTCGTTATGTCTGAAATATGCTTGGGATGCATGGTCGAAAACAATGGTGAAGACGTCTGTCCCAATTGCGGATTTGACAAACACTCTGAACAGTTACCGCCGTATTTGCCGTTGCGCACGGTGTTGCAGAATAGGTATATAGTAGGGAAGGTTGTCTATAACAATACCGAATGCGCAAAGTATATGGGGTATGATAAATTTGAAAACACACCGGTAATTATCCGGGAGTTTTTTCCTTATGGGTTGTGTACGCGTACAAGCGCCTCTTTGGAAGCAGTTGTCCAGCCGGAAAAGCAGGATTTGTACAAAAGTCTGGAGAATAACTTTTTACAGGTACACAGAAATGTGGCAAGATTTAAGGAGCTTTCTGCAATTGTTGCTGTTTATGATATATTTCATGAAAATAATACCGCATATGTAATAGAAGAGACAGAAGAAATTATCCCGCTGCATGAATATATTGAACGCAGTGGCGGTACGTTGGAGTGGGACACGGCAAGGCCTTTGTTTATGCCGCTTTTGTCTGCGCTTTCCAAAATACACCAGAGCGGGCTTGCCCATTATGGCATTGCGCCTGAAAATCTTGTGATAACGCCTTCGGGCAAAATGAAAATTTTAAATTTTTCTGTGCATGACTTAAGGCGGCAGGGAGGCGCGCTGAAAGCACAGTTATTTACGGGTTGCTCTGCGCCGGAGCAATACAACAACGCCAGTGTGCTTGGTGAATATACCGACATTTACGGGTTTACGGCAACGCTGTTTTTTGCACTGACCGGCAAACTGCCTGCAGATGCCAGAAAACGTATGCAGGACGGCCGGTTGTTGATTAACACCAATGTGGTAAAACGGTTGCCGCCGCATGTGATTACGGCGCTTGCAAACGGGCTGCAGGTGGACAGGCAGTCGCGCATAGCGGATTTTGAGTCTTTGCGCGCGCAGCTTTCTGCTGCGCCAACCGTAAAGGCGATTCAGGAAGAAATTGCGCGCCCGGCGGTGATTCCGCCAACAGGCGGGGAAGAAGGCGGCAAAAGGCGCGTTTCTAATTTTGCCTGCGGTGTGATTGCAACGGCTGTTGCATTGGTTGTTTTCTCTGTTGCGGGCTTTTTTTGGGTTGCAAGCAATCCGTTTCAGGGCATGTTTGTGACTTCGGGCGGTTCTACAGAAGAAACAGGAGCCACGCAGTCAACTACCAGCCAGTCTGAAGATTTTACCTATCCGCAGAATAGTGAGTATTTCAGAGTCCGGAATTTTGTAGGAATGAAATATGAAGACGTGGAAAAGCTTGCGGAAAACAGCACGGAATATTACGTTTTGCGGACAACAGAGGACGAATTCAGCAACACGGTTGCAGAGGGATACATTATAAGCCAGACACCGGAAGGTAATACAACAGTTGACAGAGGCAACGACGGCGTTACGATTTCTGTTACGGTCAGCAAGGGTCCTCAGACAAGGGAGCTGCCGGAGGTGGAAAACCTTACGTTGGACGACGCTGCAAAGGCTTTAAATGAAGAGCATTTTATTGCAAATACACAGCTTGAATTTAGCGACGAGGTGCCGGAAAATACAGTGATCGGCTATGCGCAGGGATTTAAAGAGGGACAAAAGCTTGACTATGGTTCAGAGGTTACGGTTATTGTAAGCCTGGGCCCAAAACCAGATCTGTCTTCCCAGTCGGGCGTTTCCACAGCGGCAGCGTAAACAGGCGGTTTGCGTAAATAAAAAAGGGAACGGGCGGCAAGTTTGCCGCCCGTAGCTGTGTGCAAAAGGGTCATTTGTTTTTAAGATGCAGTTTGCTTTCCGCTGTTTGGATCAGGTTTAAAAGGGAAGTGGTATAAAGTGGAAACTGTGCGGCAATTGTTTCAGGCGTAAGCGTTGGGGCGCTTTCCTTTCCCAAGCCGTCAAAGTCTGCTGTACTGCGGCCTGCAGCAATTGCAGCGGCGTTTGTTTCCGCAATACACAATGCGGCATTGGAAAAACCTTTATACAAATGCGGCGCAACAGAAAAAAGCGCCTGTGGGTTTTTGGCGTTTGCCGAATAGACCGTTCGGAACATTTTATAAACGGAAACCATCAGATAATTAGAAATCTCTGTGGTCAGCCCCCGGCAGGCGGTGCGGTCAAGAATATCAAATAAAATATCAACCGAATTGATGATCAGCTTTTTATTCAGCGTTGGCAGCAGATTACCTGTTGCGCGCGCCTCCTGCCGGGCGTCGCCAGCTTCCGGTATATCGTTAATATTCAGCGTTGCACCTGTTCTTTCGGGCGTCCTTCCCAGAAGATAATCGCAGGATACGCCATAATAATCCGCCGTCTTTACAACAAAATCAAGGCCGCATTCCCTGATTCCTTTTTCATAATGTGACAAAAGCGCCTGTGAAATGTTCAGATCGGCAGCCGTTTGCTTTTGGCTTAACCCGCGTTCTTTCCGCAAAAGTGTAATAATTCTGGAAAAATCCTTGTTCATGGTTGCCCCCAAAATACATAAAAATCTATAAAGTTAAAAAAGGAAAACAATTCTTAAAAAAGAAAAACAAAACAATTACAGAATTGTTACGACTATACATATAGTATATATTATATTCAACAATTTGTAAAGTCTACATTTATCGTCATTTTACCAGTACTTTGGAGGAATAATTATGAAATCTTACCAAATTCATATGATTCGGCACGGCTTAACGGCAGAAAACCGCAAAGGGGCATACATTGGTTCTACAGATGTTCCATTGTCCGGGGAAGGGATCCGGAGGCTGAAACACTATGGTACTGCGTTTGTTTATCCGGGTGCTGCTGTTCTCTATACAAGCCCATTGCAGCGTTGCATACAGACTTGCAGTATTCTCTATCCTGCTATGCAACCGCTTTTCGTCCCGGAGCTTGCCGAGTATGATTTTGGTGTATGGGAAGGGAAAACGGCTGAACAGCTTAAAGGGGAGGAAAGTTTTCAAACCTGGCTTGCGAATTCTGCGGATCTGGCACCGCCCGGCGGAGAAAGCGGCGCACAGTTTACAAAGCGTATATGCCTTGCGTTTGAAAATATGGTGACCAATCTTATAAAAACGGGTGAGACCAGCGCGGTCCTTGTTACGCATGGCGGCGTGATCATGACCTTGCTTTCTGTTTACGGATTGCCGCATGCAAAACCGTATGACTGGCGTATGGATAATGGATTTGGCTATTCGCTGCGCATAACACCGTTGCTATGGATGCGCGATAAGGTGGCGGAGGTATACGCGCGCATTCCTGCAGAAAAACAAAACGACATATAACGAGCGCTTTCACGGAGTTATGCCGCTGTTATTGGGAAATTTTGCCAGGCGGCATATAAAAGTTCTTACAAAAGATAAGAGGGATATAATGAAAGAAAGAACAGATTTAAGAAATGTAGCAATTATTGCGCATGTTGACCATGGAAAAACAACGCTGGTTGACCAGCTTTTACGCCAGAGCGGCATTTTCAGGGAAAATGAAACGGTTGAGGAGCGTGTGATGGATTCTAACGATCTGGAGCGCGAAAGAGGTATTACGATCCTTTCCAAAAATACAGCCGTTATGTACCATGGGGTTAAGATTAATATTGTAGATACGCCGGGACATGCCGATTTTGGCGGGGAAGTAGAACGAATTTTAACAATGGTCGACGGCGTTCTGCTTTTGGTAGACGCTTTTGAGGGCTGTATGCCGCAAACGCGTTTTGTTTTGAAAAAGGCACTTGGACTTGGGAAAAAGCCGGTAGTCGTGCTTAATAAGATCGATCGCCCCGGTGCACGCCCGGAAGAAGTCATCGACGAAGTGCTTGACCTGTTTATCGAGTTGGGGGCAGACGAGGACCAGTTGGAATTTCCAGTTGTTTACGCCTCTGCGCGCGACGGATACGCTACCAACGATCCCCATGCGCCCGGAACAGATATGACGCCCCTGTTTGAAGCGATAATTAAAGAGGTGCCGGCTCCAAAGGGCGAACCGGAAGATGGGTTGCAATTGCTGATATCCAATATAGATTATGACGAATATATTGGCAGAATCGGAATCGGAAGGGTGGAGCGCGGTCGTGTCAAAGGCGGACAGGCCGCCGTACTGTGTTGCCGGGATGGAAGCGAAAGAAATGTGAAAATTACAAAGCTGTACCAGTTTGAAGGACTCAGGCGTGTGGAAACCGCCAATGCGGCGCTGGGGGATATTGTATGCGTGTCCGGAATTGCAGATTTAAATATTGGGGACACGGTCTGCGCACCTGAAAAGGCAGAACCGCTGCCGTTTGTAAAGATAGACGAACCAACGGTTTCGATGCTGTTTATGGTTAACAACAGCCCGTTTGCAGGCAGGGAAGGAAAGTATGTAACTTCCAGAAATATACGCGACCGCCTGTTCAAAGAGGTAGAAACCAACGTTGCACTGCGCGTGGAAGAAACCGATTCTGCCGATACGTTCCGTGTTTCCGGCAGGGGGGAACTGCACCTTTCTATTTTAATAGAAACCATGCGCAGGCAAAACTATGAATTTCAGGTTTCGCGCCCAAGCGTGATCACCCGAAAAATAGACGGCGTTGTTTGCGAGCCAATCGAATTTTTGATTATAGAGGTGCCGGATTCCTATGTGGGCGCAGTCATGGAAAAGCTGGGCGCCCGCAAGGCGGAGCTTGTCAATATGGGTACGCGCGCATCTGGCACTGCGCATATTGAGTTTAAAATCCCGGCAAGGGGTTTAATGGGGTATCGCCCGGAATTTTTGACTGATACAAACGGTAATGGAATTATGAACCATGTGTTTGACGGGTACGAACCATATAAAGGGGAAATTGTCAGCCGCCGCCAAGGTTCGCTTATTGCGCATGAAACGGGCGAGGCAACAGGCTATGGCCTTTTTGCCGCGCAGGAAAGGGGACGCCTGTTTATAGGCCCGGGCGTCGCTGTCTATGAGGGAATGATCGTCGGCGCCAGCCCCAAAGCGGAAGATCTGGTGGTCAACGTGTGTAAGAAAAAGCATATTACCAATACCAGAGCCGCAGGTTCAGACGATGCGTTAAAGCTTACCCCGCCGTCTGTTTTAAGCCTGGAGCAGTCTTTAGAGTTTATTGCCGATGACGAGCTGGTTGAAATTACGCCGAAAAGCATCCGGTTGCGTAAGACGATTTTGCAAAAAGAACTTCGTATGAAGAAGCAGTTTAAAAATTGACAGAATGGGTATGTGCTATGCAGTTTGTAATTCTTGATTTGGAATGGAACGGCTCCTACAGCCGCCGCAGAAAAAAGTTTATTAATGAAATTATTGAATTCGGTGCGGTTAAGCTGTCCTGTGATCTGCATATTACGGAAACCTTTTCCATGCTGGTCAATCCGCAGATCGGGAAAAAAATTAACGACAGAATCGAAGCCCTTACGCATATCAGCAACGAAGAGCTGTGCAAGGTTGACAATACCTTTACTCACGCGCTGCGCAAGTTCCGGGCGTTTGCAAAGGATTGCGTACTGCTGACCTGGGGAACATCGGACATATTGACGCTATTGGATAATTATGAATATTTTCTTAAGCAAAAAAAAATTGATTTTGCGCAGCAATATGTCGATCTGCAACATTATTGCGAGCAGATGCTTGGACGTGCCGAGCCCTCCAAACTACTTGGCTTAAGCACGGCGGCGCAAGCGCTTTCCCTTAATTTTGAAGAAGAGGCGCTCCATCGGGCGCTTGCTGACAGCATGCTTGCCGCACGCTGCTTTCAAAAATTGTATGATAAAGCAAAATTTGAATCCATCATCCAGAATATGGATGAAGAATTTTACAAACGTCTTACCTTTAAAACGACCATTTTATCCAATATAAAAAATCCATTGATCGACAAATCGCAAATGGTCATGTACTGTGAAGGCTGTGGGCAGGCGGCAAAGCGTAAAACTCCATGGATTGTGAAAAATAAAAGCTTTCGTGCCAAATTTTTTTGCCGCAACTGCAACCGGGAATATGAGGCAAGAGTACGGTTCAAACTGAAGTACGACGGCGTTTCCGTCCATAAATTTATGCGTGTTTTGAAAGACGCAGGGGAATGACTGCCGCGGGCTTTGCCCGGTGCGTTGCTTTTTAATAAAATGGCAACTGCAGGCCAACTATTGCAGAGGATTTCAAGCTTGGCAGACAAGCGGCAAGTAATCTTTTACAGGAAAGAAGCCCCGGCCCCGGCAAAACAGGCAGCTGATGTTTTTAAAAATAAAAACCAGAACAAGCTTAACTTGCTCCGGTTTGTAAAGATAATGCCAAAAACGCCGGCAGGAAATTGCAAGTGAAACATACGTTTGCAAAAAACCGGCAATACGTCCAAACGTCCGCAATGTGCGAACTGACAACTGTTTAAAAAAATCGCCGCGAACAATACACAGTCCGCGGCGGCGTGGCGTCGCTAAGAGGATTCGAACCTCCGACCTACCGCTTAGGAGGCGGTCGCTCTATCCAGCTGAGCTATAGCGACATATATTATATGTTAGGCTATTAAAAAGACAGTGGCCTTTTTAAAAACCTCTTTTCCTTATTAAGACGAGGTGTTCCCGCTTTATTTAAAGCCTGTTCTGTCTGTACGCTGCTTTCATAGAAACGTTATACGTTTTCAGGCACTCCGTTATTTTATATGATTTTAAAGTTTTTGTCAAGAAAAAACGACATTCTGCTGGTGCAGACAGCCACAAAAAAGTCCTTGACATTGCAAGACGGGTATGGTAACATATTTCTTGCCGATTATTCGGAGGGGTGTCCGAGCGGTTTAAGGAGCTAGTCTTGAAAACTAGTGATTCCGAAAGGGACCAAGGGTTCGAATCCCTTCCCCTCCGCCACACCAGAAATGCTCGTGTTTACATGTTTACAATAAAAAATGAAATGATTGGAGAAGTACTCAAGTGGTGAAGAGGCTCCCCTGCTAAGGGAGTAGGTCGGGTAACCGGCGCAAGGGTTCAAATCCCTTCTTCTCCGCCAAGCCGCCGCAAGCTTGTATATCGCTTGCGGCGGCTTTTCTATTACACAGAAGTCTTCTGGGCAGTCAGGTTAATCTTCTTCATTCATTAAAAATTCACGTTCTGTGGCAAGGCGGTCCCGGTCTTGCTTTGCCATAACCGGATATTGCGGATCCATGTCTTTCATAACGTCCAGAATCACTTCAGAAACCAGGTAACGCGTATACCACTTGTTATCGGCGGGAATCACATACCAGGGGCAGTTTTCCGTTGCAGTCGCATTAATAGCGTCTGTATATGCCTTTTGATATTGGTCCCAAAGTTTGCGCTCCTTTACGTCGGAAGCCGAAAATTTCCAGTTTTTAATTTTTAGGTCAATCCGTTCCAAAAAGCGTTCTTTTTGTTTTTCTTTGGAAACATGCAGAAAAAGTTTAATCACGCGGTAGCTGTTTTGATACAAATATTTTTCAAAATTACAAATCTGCCTGTAACGCTGTTCAATTATATCGTCCTGCAGGCAACGCTTTGCCATGTTGTAATCTTTATAAAGTTTTCTGACCTTTACTACCAATACATCCTCATAATAGGAGCGGTTAAAAATAGCCATGTAGCCGCGTGCAGGCAGAGCCAGAACTGTACGCCACAAATAATCATGCGACAATTCCCTGTTGGACGGCGCCTTAAACGAATGCACAACCACGCCCTGAGGATTCATGCCCGTCATAACATGTTTAATGGTGCTGTCTTTTCCAGCGGCGTCCATCGCCTGAAAAATAATTATAAGCCCCTCTTTGCCCTGTGAATACAGTTTATCCTGAAGATCCCCCATAATTTTCAAATTTTCGCCTGTTTTTGCAATATAGCTTTCCTTTTTCTCCTTGGCCTTTCCGGCTCCGGTAGGATAATCGCTTAATCGAATCTTTTTCTTTCCTTCCACGCGGTAATCCTTCAAAGTCATATCGTTTGCTCCTTTTTCAGTTTTGTATAATCGTTTTAAATCCGGTTTTTGCATGTAATTAAAAGAGCCGCCCTCATACCAGGCGTTCCTTTTTTATTTTTTACAGAATGGTCTGTAAAATACTGCCTTTATTTCTATGCAAGCGCCGGCAGATCCGGCTTTTCAACTGTGCATCTGCCATTTTATATTTTATAATGGCATTATGCCATTTTTATGGTTTTAGTTAAGAACGGTCCGGAAATAATTATAAGGAAGCAAAGCGCGCAAAAGGGCGGCCTGTAAAGATTTCCATCCTGTAAAAAAGCTGTAAAGCATAAGACATTATATACGGATTTAAATCTTTTTTCGACAAAATATCCCACGAAAAACAGGAGATTTTTACCATAAAGAAAAATATTTTTTTGTTTCAATATAACAACTTACCAAACTTCACGAAAATTGATCCAACTTTACCAAAAGCCTTTTCTTTTTAATAAAAAAGATGTATAGTAAACATGCCATCTAACGACGGGTTCAGTGATAGAAATCCTTTTTCCATTATTGAACATCCATGCGTCCTGCATAAATAACATTTGTGCAGGGCGCAAACGCCATAGTGCAATCTCTATGCATCTAAATAAACGGCGCTGTTTTTATAACGGCGCGCTGTTTTAAATTTTAAGAATGAATTTTTGTAGAGTGAAAGACATGGCCGCATTTTTAATAAGGTGAGAGACAAGCGCAGCAAAACACGGCTGTGCTTTTTTATATATGTATGGATCAACAGGAAATTTATACACAGGCGCCGGCAAGCCGATATATAAAAGCAAAAAGGTATACAGACAGGTTTGCTGCCTGTACGCCGCATTGCATTTAAAAATAGTTTTTCTTTTTAAAAATATAAATACAGACAAGAGAAATAACCAGGCTGACGATAAAAACCATGGGATAGCCAAAGCTCCATTTAAGCTCAGGCATATTTACAAAATTCATGCCGTACCAACCGGTAATCACTGTAAGCGGTAGAAAAATGGTGGCAATGCCCGTTAAAAGCTTCATCGTTTTGTTTTGCTTTATGTCAATCTGCGTCTGGTATAATTCGCGGATCTGAACCGTGTATTCACGCAGCATTTGCGATATGTCAAAGAGAAGGTCTGCCTGTTCGTATAAAAGCTGAAAGAGTGCAACCTCTGTAAAATAAGTATGGTCGTTATTTTGCAATTTTACAAAAAGATCCAGCAGCTGGGCATAATAGCTGTGTAAATACATCAGTTCCCGCTTTAATGGAATAATTTTCCTGTCACAGTTGGTAATTTTTCCACCCAGGATATCGTCTTCAAGAATCCCCAGATGCTTTTCCATTTCCTCTAGGAAAAGCAGATCGTTCCCAAGAAAGCTTTCAAAAAATTCGTACAAAAAACGCTCACAGGAAATACTCCCCGCGGCCGGGTCTAAAAAGAAAGCGTTTAACAGCTTTTGCGCCTGCGTGTTATGTACTACAATCACAACGCGCTTCTGCTGAATGATCACTGTCAGCTTGGCGCGCTGGCGCAGTTTGTCCCTTTTTAACGGAATGTTTAACGTGCAAAGCAGGCAATTCTCCAATTTTAAAAGCCTGGTAAGCCGGATGTTTTTATCCTTATGCAGCAGCGCGGTGGGAAGGCTTTCCTGTTTTTGCAGAGAAGAAAAGCCAGCCTCATCTACAATGGCGACCAACAGCGCGCCGTCGGATGGCGTAAAAGATTCTGTCCTTTCGATTCCGGGGCCAATCGTATAATAGGCGTTTACTGTAAAAGCAAACCGGCTTTTTTCTTTTTCTGTACACATGGCATATCAGCTTCTTTCAAAGCGTTCGACATTTACAACAAAAATGGTTGTCCCTCCTACGTCTACCGTTGCCGGCATTACGTTAAAATGGTCCATGGGGATACCCTCGCCGGAGTAAGGCATATTGTAAACAACCTGCTGCCTTTTCCCGCATTCGTTCTTAATAATTTCAATAACGCGGTCTACTTTTTCATCCTCCGTACCAATCATAAGGGTCGTGTTGCCTTTTCGCAAAAAGCCGCCTGTAGAAGAAAGTTTTGTGACGCTAAACCTGTTTTTGTTAAGCTCCTCCGTTACTACATCGGCGTCATCAGAATGAACAATCGCATAAACCAGCTTCATATTGCACCTCTCCTGTTTCACATCTTTACCGGAAACCCGGTTGTTTTCTCTATTATAATCTATTTTTTTTATACGCGCCATACAAAAGCATGCAGTCGGAAAAAAATTTTAAAAATTATAAAACAAAGAGGTATTTTAAGTAAGTAGAAGAAAATTAAAGAAAATGATAGATTTTACAGAAAAAACAAATGTTTTTTGACTTTAATTGACTTTGACTTTTTTTGACCTTATGCCTATAATAAAACCATAAGGTCAAACAAGGTCAAATAAAGATGTTTGCCAGTTGGAAGGAGGCGGAAAAAATGCGGATGAGTGACATTGTCGCGCAGTATATTATACAGATGCTGGAGGAAACAGGCGGTAATGCAGAAATACAGCGCAATGAGCTGGCACAGACGCTGGGGTGTGTTCCCAGCCAGATCAATTATGTGCTTGCGTCGCGTTTTACCCCTGAACAGGGCTATATCGTCGAAAGCCGCCGGGGCGGCGGCGGTTATATCCGCATTACCAGAATTCATCTGGATGCGAACCTGGCAATCATGCATGTAGTGAATTCTATTGGAAAAAGTCTGGATTACGGCGTTGCCAGAATCATGCTCCAGAATATGGTGCAGCAATCGCTTATTTCAAAAGAAGCCGCAAACCTTATGCACAGCGCCGTTTCAGAAAGGGCGTACGCAGATATTCCCAGGGAATACCGCGACAACCTGCGCGCCCACGTATTTAAAAATATGCTGCTTACATTAATTTGACAAAATATGGCCGAAAGGCCGGTTACACTTTGACAAGGGAGGAATTGATATGTTGTGTCAATCATGTCAGAAACATCAGGCAACTACACATATTAAAACTATGATAAACGGGGAATTTGCAGAGTATATGCTTTGCCCGGAATGTGCAAAGAAAATGGGATATGGAAATCTGTTTGACAATATGGGTTTGGATTTCAGCAGTTTTCTGGGCAGCTTTTTGGACAGCGGCCTGCCGCCAAGAACAAGCGCTACGCGCTGCAGTGGTTGCGGGGCTTCTTTTGCAGATATTGCAAGAACAGGCAAGGTTGGCTGCGCACAGTGCTATCAAACCTTTTACGACGAACTTTTGCCGTCTGTGCGAAAAATGCACGGCAACACCCTGCATACTGGAAAACGGGCCGGAGGCGCAGGTAAGGAGCTGCGTGTAATCAATGCGCTGGACCAGGCAAAGGCGGAGCTGAAGGCCGCCATAGAAAAACAGGAGTTTGAAAAGGCGGCTAAGCTCAGGGACAAGATCAAAGAGCTGGAAGACGGTACGGCGTCTGAAGCATAAACCTGGAAAGGAGTTGTGGCAGAATGGGCAAAAAATGGTATGAACAAAGCGGAAAGCAGGGAGATGTAATTGTCAGCACCCGGGTGCGCCTTGCAAGAAATTTAAAGGAATACCCCTTTCCCTGCAGGCTGGACAGCACGCAGCGGGAAGAGGTTGCAAAAAAAATTCAGGAAGCGCTTTTGCACAGCAACAGCGCAATTGCAGACAGCTTTCAGTTTATCAATATGCAGCAGATGTCGGAAGAGGAAGCGGTCTCTCTGGTGGAACGCCATATCGTCAGTCCGGAATTTGCTTCCGACCGGCAGGGACGCTACCTGCTCTTGACAGCAGATGAAACGGTCGGCATTATGATCAATGAAGAAGACCATATTCGCATCCAGGTTATGTCGCAAGGTCTCGAACTTGCCGGAGTGTACGATATGGCGGATAAAATTGACACGCTGCTGGACCATGCGCTTGGCTTTGCATTTGACGAAAAGCTGGGCTATCTTACACAGTGCCCAACCAATCTGGGAACCGGTATGCGTGCTTCTCTTATGCTGCATCTGCCGGCACTGCAGCACAGCAAGGCAATCGGGCGTATCGCAGGAAATCTTGCAAAACTTGGCCTTACGCTGCGCGGTACCTACGGCGAGGGCACAGAGCCCAAAGGGGCGCTTTACCAGCTCTCCAACCAGGTAACACTGGGACTTTCAGAAAAGGCGGCAATTGATAATCTGCAAAACATTGCAATGCAGTTGGTTACGCAGGAGCGCAGCGCACGACAGGCGCTCGCCCAAAATGTGGAAACGCTCGACATGATCAGCAGGTCGCGCGGTATACTCAAAAGCGCCAGGCTGTTGAGCAATGAAGAATGCATAAAGCTGCTTTCCAATGTGCGTCTTGGGATCACACTGGGAGAGATCAAAGATGTAACGCTTGACACGGTAAATGAGTTAATGACGGATCTGCAGCCCGCCACACTGATGAAAAAAGAGGGCAGGCGTCTGCCGCCGGAGCAGCGTGATGCCCTGCGGGCCAGAATTGTCAATGCGCGCCTGTAAAGGATAAATATAAAGAGGAAAAGGAAATCAGGCAGAATAAAAATGGGAGGTATGTACCATGTATAGTTTTAACGGATTCACGCAAAAAGCAAACCGAGCCCTGAATCTTGCAATAGAAGCAGCGCAAAGCCTGGGACACACATATATTGGCACAGAGCATATACTTTTGGGGCTGTTGGATGAAGGCAGCGGCGTTGCGGGCACTGCGCTTGTAAACGCCGGCGTAACGGCCGACGGCGTTTTGGAAATGATTCGGGCAAAAATTGGCGTTGGCAGCCGTACGGCGCTAACCCCTTCCGACTTTACGCCAAGGACCAAACGTATTTTACAGCATGCGGTTGTAAAGGCAGCCAGACTGGGTCATAATTATGTGGGTACCGAGCATTTGCTTTTAGCGCTTTTGGAAGAAAGCGACAGCTATGCGGTATCTTTTATGAAGGAACTTGGCGTAAAGCCTGCAGACCTTCTGGAAGCGGTAAAGGCGGAGCTGGGAAGTGAAGAGGACGGCGGTGAATTTTTTGACTTTGAAAAGGGCGGTTCTTCTTCCGTGTCTGCACAGAGCGGTAAAAAGAGCAATACAAAAACGCTTGACCAGTTTGGCAGAGACCTGACCCAAAAAGCAAAAGACGGCGAAATCGACCCGGTTATAGGAAGAGAAAAAGAGATTGAGCGTGTTATCCAGATCCTTTCCAGAAGAACCAAAAATAATCCGTGCCTGATTGGTGAACCGGGCGTTGGCAAAACGGCGGTTGCAGAAGGTCTTGCGCTGAAAATTGCAACGGACGAAGTGCCGGAACCGTTAAAAGGCAAAAGAATTGTAGCGCTTGATCTGACGGGAATGATCGCCGGAACAAAATACAGGGGTGATTTTGAAGACCGGATCAAAAACGCGATGGATGAAGTGAAAAATGACCCGAGCGTGATCCTATTTATAGATGAACTGCATACGATTATCGGCGCCGGCTCTGCAGAAGGTTCTGCTGACGCAGCCAATATTTTAAAACCTTCCCTTGCAAGAGGCGACTTTCAGGTCATCGGCGCGACCACAATCCAGGAATACAGAAAATATATTGAAAAGGACGCAGCGCTGGAGCGCCGTTTCCAGCCTGTAATGGTAGGCGAACCTACGCAGGAAGAAGCGGTGGAGATTCTTAAGGGCTTGCGCGACCGTTATGAGGCCCATCACAAGGTGAAAATTACAGATGAAGCAATTTATGCGGCAGTGGAGCTGTCCGCAAGATACATTGCAGACCGCTTTTTGCCGGATAAGGCCATTGACCTGATCGACGAATCTGCTTCGCGTGTGCGCCTGCATGCCCACACCGAGCCGGACGACATCAAACAAACCGAAAAAAAGATCAAAGAGCTTGAGCAGGAAAAGGCCGCCGCTGTAAACACACAGGATTTTGAACGTGCGGCAAAGCTGCGCGATGAAGAAAAAAGGGCGCGCGAGGCGCTCCGGGAGCAAAAGGAAAAATGGCGTGAAGAGAATGAAAAGGTCAGTGGCGAGGTTACAGAGGAGGACATTGCAAAAATTGTGTCCGACTGGACCGGCGTGCCGGTTTCCCGCTTAACGCAGGAAGAGAGCGAACGGCTGCTGCAAATGGAAGAGGTTCTGCATCAAAGAGTCATTGGACAAGATGAAGCAGTCGCAAGCGTGGCCAAAGCCATCCGCCGCGGCAGAGTAGGCCTGAAGGATCCTAAACGCCCGGTTGGCTCGTTTATTTTTCTTGGCCCCACCGGCGTTGGCAAGACAGAGCTGTGCAAAGCGCTTGCACAGGCAATGTTCGGCGATGAAAACGCCATGATCCGCCTGGATATGTCGGAATATATGGAAAAGCACACGGTTTCCAGACTGGTAGGTTCTCCTCCGGGTTATGTCGGTTACGATGAAGGCGGGCAGCTGACAGAAAAGGTTCGCCGCCATCCCTACAGCGTGCTGCTGTTTGATGAAATTGAAAAGGCCCATCCAGACGTATTCAATATGCTTTTGCAGGTGCTGGAAGACGGCAGGCTGACAGACTCCCAGGGCAGACTGGTCGATTTTAAAAATACGATCATTATCATGACCTCCAATGTTGGTGCGCGTCTGATTACAAACGAGCAGAAAAACCTGGGCTTTGCCTTTGGGGATGATGCTTCCAGGGATACAGAAGAAAGCAAAATGCTCAAAGAGACGGTCATGGCGGAATTGAAAAAGACCTTCCGTCCGGAATTTTTAAACCGTGTGGATGATATCATTGTATTCAACAAGCTAAACGAAGAGCAGATTGGACAGATTGCAAGACATATGCTCAAAGAGCTGGAAGCACGGCTTGCAGAAATGCAGATTTCCATTGCTTTTACGGACGAAGCGATTAAGACGATTGCAAATGAAGGCTACGATCCTGTATATGGAGCCAGGCCCCTGCGCCGTGCAATTTGTGCGCAGATAGAAGATCCGCTTTCTGAAAAAATTTTGGATGGCACGGTCAAAGCGGAGGATAGGGTTGTCTGCGGCTGCAAAAACGGCGTGTTTACGTTTGAAAAACAATAAAGCAGCGTAGAGATTTAAACGGTCAATGGCCCGCAGCATTTGCTGCGGGCCATTTGTTATGTGCAGAGCAGATGAAAAACAGCAAATTACATGCCCTGCAAAAATGTGCAAAGGCATATTTTTAAATGGTTATACCCGCACAGGGCCAAGATAAAAATCCTGTCCGCATGCACAAATATTTTCAAAAGCGAGGGCTTGCAAATCCGACGCCTTTAAATCCAACTCCAGTACAGACCGCTGCTGCGGCGTCAATCGTGAGAAGCCGTCTGTCAGCTTTGTGATAATTGGCAGTGTTGCCACGGTTTTGGATTTTTTCAGAACCTCTGCGCCTTTTTGATTAAACCCCAGTACGCGCAGATAGGGAACAGGTTGCTTTTGCATTTCTGCGCGGATGCCTAAAAAAGCATACAGCATAATCCGCCGCAGGCGCGCATGCGTATAACGCTTGGTTTTCATGCTGCCAATCATAGAAACCAGAGAGGTTTCCTTGCGGACAGCCTGGTAAATTCTGTGTTCCAGACCTTCGCAGACATCTGGCAAAGCCGCAAAATCTGTGGGTGACATACTGCGCAGCCGGTACAAAATAGCGCGTTCCATGCGGGCGATATCAGCCATATGGCCCTGCTCAATTTCCTGCAAAATCCAGGGACGGCAGTCTTCAGGGAGGAACTTTAAGCAGGATAGATCCCGCCTTTCCAGCGCCTGCCGGATCAAAGAAGCGCTTGCCATATTGCCAGAGCTTATAAAACTGTCGTGCTGTGCACCTTTCCGCTTTATGGTAACAGGTTGTATCGTGGAAGATACCTTGTTTAAAGCGCGGATATATTCAATACCAAGCACGTTGTTCGGCTGCGAAAGCAGGCCGGAAAACGGCTGCCCTTGCATGCGTATGGCTTCGTGCACTGCGCGCGCATAGCTCTTTCCCTGTTTCAGATGTGCTTTTATGTGTGCGCGGCAGGGACTGCTGTCCATTGTACGCGCAAGCAAGGCAAGCGGCTGTATTGCGCCGCATTCACTGCCAAAGCCAAGCGCGTCCACAACGCCCAGAGCAGCGGCGACAGATACACCGCCCAAAGCAAAGCTCTCTGCGCTTGCCGTAGCCCAGATGCACGGCAGTTCCAAAACCAAATCCGCCCCATTTAAAAGCGCGCAGCGCGCACGCAACTGCTTTGAAAAAAGTGCGGGTTCTCCACGCTGCAAAAAAGGGCCGCCCATAATTGCCACAATATGCGTAGCGCCGGCTTTCCTGAGCTGTGCAAGCATATAGGCATGTCCGTTGTGAAAGGGGTTATATTCGCTGATAACCGCAAATACATTCATAAGTTTCTCCCGTAAAAAAGACTTTACAAAATACAAAAAAGGTTGAATTTATCCCTGTTTTGTACTATTATATAATACTGTAGAAGCAAGAGCAATATGTATACAGGGCTTTATGTTCCTGCACGCCTGCCTGTTTAATAAAAGGGCGGAGCAAAAAGGAAAGAGCGGTTGCGCTTGCGCAGAGAAAGGAATGGTTGACGAATGAAAATTTTGGTGATTAACGCGGGGAGCTCTTCGTTAAAGTATCAGCTGTTTGACATGGATGATGAAAAGGTTCTTGCAAAAGGGAACTGTGAGCGAATCGGTATGGAAGGCAGCATGATCGGGCATAAAACATTTGACGGAAGGCATAAAGAGATGCAGGTTCCCATGGCGGATCACACAGCGGCCTTTATGCAGGTAAAGCAGGCGCTTACCGATCCGCAGGCCGGAGTTATTACAGATTTAAACGAGGTCAGCGCCATTGGGCACAGAATCGTTCAGGGCGGTTCTCTGTTCAGCGAAAGCGTGCTTGTGGATGAACAGGTGATCGAAGGAATTGAAAGCCTGATTCCGTTGGCCCCTTTACATAACAAGGCGCATGTACAGGCGATCCGGGCCTGTATCGACGTATTTGGAGAAAAGGTTCCGGAAGTGGTCGTGTTTGACACTGCTTTTCATTCCACTATGCCCAGAAAAGCTTATATGTATCCAATCCCGTACGAATATTATGAAAAATATAAAATCCGCCGCTATGGTTTTCATGGCACATCTCATCGCTATGTCAGCGCCAGGTGCGCCGAGCTTATGGGGCAGGATATTCAAAAACTAAAGATCATTACCTGTCACTTGGGCAACGGATCTTCCATTGCGGCAGTGGAAGGTGGAAAGGTCATTGACACAAGTATGGGGCTAACGCCTCTTGACGGTTTTATGATGGGGACCCGCACAGGTACGCTTGACCCTTCCGTCGTTACGTTCCTTGCAGAAAAAGAAAGGCTTACGCCTTCGCAGATGAGCGACCTGCTTAATAAAAAGTCCGGCCTTCTGGGGATATCCGGTGTATCCAGCGACGACCGCGACGTAACAAAGGCAGCAGAGGAAGGCAACGACCGGGCAAAGCTTGCGCATGAAATGCTCCGGTATGAAATTGCAAAATTTATTGGCAGTTATTATGTGGCGCTTGGCGGCTGCGACGCAATTGTCTTTACAGCGGGCTTAGGGGAAAACCAGCCGCACCATAGAGAAGCAATTTGCGAAAATCTTGTCTGCCTTGGCGTAAAATGTGATATGGAAAAGAATAATGCGGCCATTCATGGGGCAGAGGGACGCATTTCTACACCGGACAGCAAAATACAGGTATTTGTCATCCCCACAAACGAAGAGCTTGTTATTGCAAGAGATACCAAAGCACTCGTGGAAAAAGGCAAATAACACACAATGGCGCATATGCGGCATGGGTCTATAGCAAAAAATCTTTATATATGTCCGGTTTTTAGACTGGTAAAATAAAGGGGCGGCTTTGGCCGCTCCTTTTCGTTGCTGTAAAAAGATTGAAAGAAAACACGCACAGAAGCAGGATGGAAGGGAAAGCAGTTTGTTTTAAGGAAAATTTTCAGAGAGAAACGGTATGGCGTAATTTGCTTTTTTGTGTTATAATCTGTTTTAGATTTTTCTTAAGGGTGAAAAGCAATGGACGTAACAATCAATTTGGGTATGTGGAACCATATTTTTGCCGTTCCGTGCGAGGTTGTGGATAAATACCTGAAGACTTCGGCGCATCAGCAACTGAAGGTATTGCTGTGGGTGCTGCGCCATGCAGGGCAGCCGTGCGGCACGGAGCAAATTGCACAGGAATTGCGTATGCACCCGATTGATGTAAAAGATTGCGTGCAGTTTTGGGTGGATGAAGGGCTGCTTTCTGTCCGCGGCGGTGCATATGTTCCGGCGCAGAATGCACCGGAACATATGCAATCTGCACAACAGAAGGTACAGTCTGCGCAGCAGGAAGAGCCGGAGCGCGAAAAGAAAAAACCACGTCCGCTGTCCAGGCCGCAGCGACCGGACAGCGCTTATGTAGCGCAGCGCCTGGGCGAAAGCAGGGAGCTTGCTTTTTTAATGAGCGAAGCGCAGATTATTTTGGGCAGGCCGCTTTCCAATGGCGACAGCGGAACGCTTTTGCTTCTGCATGAAAATGACGGGCTGCCGGTTGATGTCATTTTAATGCTTTTACAATTTGCAGTTGGGGAAGGAAAACCGGCTATGCGCTATATAGAAAAGGTGGCGGTATCCTGGGCAAATGAAGAAATCGACACCATTGAAAAAGCAGAAGGAAAAATTCGCGCCATAAAAAAAACAAAAGACGCATGGAGCAAAGTTGCCCGGACGTTTGGGCTGCAAAGCCCCGGTTCTGCAACTCAAAAACAGTTGGAATGCGCCGACCGCTGGATCAATCAGTGGAATTACAGTGCGGAAATGCTTCGGATCGCTTATGAAACCTGCGTAGATACCAAAGGCGAATATAATTTAAAATACATAGACGGAATTATAAAGCGCTGGCATACAGCAGGGATATTTACACCGGACGATGTATCACAAGCTGCAACAGGCGTGTCCAGAGGAAAAAAGAAGGAAGGCGCAAAGCGCAAAGCGTCTTACGACCTGGAGGAGCTTGAAAATATGGACATATTTGATTATGACATAGGGCGTTCTGGATAAAAGAGGGGGCGTATAAAATGGGCTACAGCAAAGAAACCTATGCAAAAGCACATTCCATTATGCAGGACCGCAGGATGAACGCTCTGCGGGAAGCGGACCTTCGCAAAGAACAGTTTTACAAAAAATACCCGCGTGCGCAGCAGGTGGAACGGGCGCTTTCTCAAACGGCGGCAAAAGCGGGCAAGGCTGTTTTAAGCGGCGCAAATGCAAAAGAAGAGCTGTTAAAACTCAAAGCGGCAAACCTTTCGCTGCAAAAAGAGCTGGCCGCAATTTTAACAGGCGCCGGCGTGCCGGACGATTATCTGGAAGCGCGCTTTACGTGCAAAACATGTTGTGACAAAGGCTATATGGATGGAAAAATGTGCAGCTGTTTTCTTTCCCTTTTAAAAGACGTTGCGTATGAAGAGCTGAATGCGCTTTCGCCGCTTTCTTTATGCGGCTTTGAAAGTTTTTCGCTGCGTTATTATACGGATGCGCCGCAAGACGGAGGGACGTCGCCAAAGCGGCGTATGCAGCAAATTTTTTCCTTTTGCAAAGAGTATGCAAGGTCCTTTCAGGAAGACAGCGAAAGCCTTTTGCTTGTGGGGGCAACCGGGTTGGGAAAAACACATCTGGCGCTTGCAATTGCAAACGAGGTCATAAACCGTGGCTACGGGGTAGTGTATTGCTCGGTTCCCGATATTGCCAGACGGCTTGAACAGGAGCATTTTTCAAAAGGCAGCGAAGAGCCAACACAGCAGTCTTTAACGCAGTGCGACCTGTTGATTTTGGACGATTTAGGAACGGAATTTACCACGCCGTTTACAAGCAGCGCGCTGTATCATATTTTTAATACGCGCCTTATGCGCACAAAGCCAACCATTATCAGCACGAACCTTTCATTGGAAGAAATGGAGCGGGCTTATTCCGAACGCTTTGTATCAAGACTTGCTGGCAGTTGCCAGCGTCTTACCTTTCTGGGAAGGGATGTGCGCATACAAATGAAAAAAGAAAGCCTGTCAAAGCGTTAAGCAACAGGTGGTATGCAAAACCGCAGGAAGCAAAAACCTGCGGTTTCTTTTTTGCACAAAAAATGTGAAAATTTGCAGATGAAATTGCATTTGACTTATATTCTGTAAAGAGATATAATATTTTATAGAAAGTAGCGGTTTTTTGCGGATGCAGTGCGTTCGGCAGAGCGCTGCCCTGTTTGTTGAAGACATAGACGGCCGGTTTAGGCCTCTTTATCTGCTCCATACTGTGCAGCATGCTTGTTTCTGGGTAGAGTTTTTTCTCTATCCGTTTTTTATAGTTTGAAAATTGTACGGGGACATAAAACAAAAATCACAAAGCGGGGGAGGAAGTTTTTTGGCTGCGGATTTACATTGCCATACGAAATTATCAGACGGCAGCGTCGCGATAGATGAGCTGGTGATTCTTGCGAAAAATAAAGGGATTCCAACCATTGCGGTGACAGACCATGACACGTTTGCGGGCGCGACAAGGGCAAAAATTTTTGGACAGCGCCATGGCGTTGAAGTGATCCACGGCGCTGAAATATCTACATTTGATTACCAAAGAAAACGGTTGGTGCATTTGCTTTGCTATATGTGCGAGCATCCGGCGCGGCTGGAAGGCCTGTTTGGGAAAATTCTGGCAAACAGGAGAAAAGCGGTCAGCATTGCACTTCAAAAGGTCATGCGTTTGTATCCCATTACACCGGAAATGGTTGCAAAGCGGGCGCAGGGCAGTACGGCAATCTACAAGCAGCATATTATGCAGACGCTTGTGGACGCCGGCTATGCAGATAAAATGTACGGCCCGCTGTATGACAAACTTTTTAATTGGAAGATCGGAATTGCAAAAACCAATATAGAATACCCGGACGTTTTTGAGGTGCTTGAGCAGATTCACGACGCTGGAGGCGTGGCTGTATTGGCGCATCCTGCGGTATATGACACATATGCGCTTTTGCCGGAGCTTGCAGAAAAAGGCCTGGACGGGGTTGAGGTGTACTACCCCAGAGCGCGGCAGGACGATCTGGAAGTACTCGGCGCGATTGCAGAAGCGTATGATCTGGTTATTACAGGCGGGACGGATTTTCATGGCGGCAGTACCAGCAGCGTGCACCCGATTGGTACCTGTCTGACATTGGATGAGCAGTTATTAAAACTCAAAAAACGGAAGGCTGCGTTGCTGCAAAAACAGGGCGCGGTCTGACATTTTTACGTTGTGCATGCTGTTTTCATAGAAAATCGCTTCTTATCCTTTTAAACAGGATAAGAAGCGATTTTTTACAATTCGTCGATTTTTGTAAAGCGTAGCATAGTGTGCCCGTTGGATTCTACTGATTGTATAAATAAGTCATACGGCCTTACCCAAAGGCCGCCCCCTTCATACAGGGCTTTATATACGACCATTTTTTCTTTTGTCTCGCTGTGCTGGGCAATTCCCAAAACCTCGTATTCTCCACCTTTATAATGTCTGTAACGGCCCGGTGTAACGACAGGTATATCAGGCAGCGGGGGCTTTTCTGGTTCATCGTCGCACAGTATGGCGGCCTGTTCCCCGGTCAGCCCGGAAAAACCGCCGTTATGCAGCACAAGAATCCTTGCGCTGCACGCCGCAAGTGGAAGATGGTGGCTGTCATCGCCGGAGAAGCTTTCGCCCGTCAGCACGTCGGTAAGATGGGAAAAACCTTCGTCTATACGGAAATCCACCTGCTGCGCACTGTCTGCAAGGTTCAGTGCAATATAAATGGTCTGTCCTTCCATACGTCGTGCATAGACAAGCTGTTCGTTTTTGATGATAATGTTTTCAAAATCCCCATACTGTAAAGGTTTAAGCGCTCTTCTGGCTTTGCCGAGCTTACAAAGGTATTCTTCCAAACCCTTGCCGTCGTCGGTGGTGCATCCCAACTCCAGACAGGGCCGCAGCGCCTGGTCGCTCTGGTTGCTTCTTGTTCCATGGACCGCCCACTCGCTTCCATAATAAATGGAGGGAACGCCAGGCATGGTATACAAAATTGTATAAACGTTTTTTAAGTGCGCCGTATTGCGGCAATTGTCGGCAATGCGGTTGACGTCGTGGTTATCCACAAAATTATATGTGCATATGCCTTTGTAAATTCCACCGGCTGCAAACTGGCGCTGCAAAGAGTGTGCAATTTCAAAATAATTATGGTCATTGTGGGAAGAGTAAATTCCCTTATAGCATTCGTAGTTCGTAACAGAATCCAGCATTTCCGGGTTGGCCCACCGGGTATAATCGCCATGAATGATTTCGCCCATCAGCCAGAAATCAGGATTCTTTGCCTTGCAAAAGCTGTGAAGCTGGCGGAAAAAGTCGGGATCAACACAATCAGCGGCGTCCAGCCGGAGTCCGTCGATATGAAATTCATTCATCCACATTTCCACTGCGCCCAATAAATGGCGAATAACGTCCGGGTGCTTTAAATTCAGCTTTACAAGGTCGTAATGTCCGTTCCATCCTTCATACCAGAACGGATCGCCCGCAGGGCTGCAGGCGTTGAAATGCAGATTTTGAAACCAGCCGCAATAGGGGGAAGCCTCTCTTTTTTCCTGCACATCTTTAAACGCCCAGAATTCCCTGCCAACATGGTTAAATACACCGTCGAGCACAACGCGTATACCATTTGCATGCAGCTGGCTGCAAAGTGCTTTAAAGCTGGTGTTGTCACCCAGGCGCTGGTCAACTTTATAATAATCCCTTGTATCGTAACCGTGCCGGCTTGCTTCAAAAAGCGGGCCAATGTACAGTGCGTTTACCTGCAGTTTTTTTAAATGAGGAATCCAGTCTGCAAGCTTATCCAGACGGCGGATCACCTGCCCGTCGTTGTACTCGGGCGCGCCGCAAAAGCCCAATGGATAGATATGGTAAAATACAGATGCATTAACCCAATTTGGCATAATTTCACCTTCCATTTTTTATAATATAGTATAGCATAAATAAAACGGTTAATCAAGTGACCTGTGGTCAGTTGTCTTTCAGGAAGCTTTGACAGAGATGGCTGGGCATGCTATAATCATGTAAAAACCCGAAAGGACAGGGGATGCTTTATGAATGTTTGGCATGATATCGATCCTTTACGTATCCATCCGGAGAATTTTATGGTTGTGATTGAGATTCCAAAAGGCAGCAAAACAAAGTATGAACTGGACAAGCATACCGGTCTTTTAGAATTGGACAGAATTTTATATACTTCCACACATTACCCGGCAAATTACGGGTTTATTCCGCGAACTTATGCCGACGATTTGGACCCGCTTGACGTGCTGGTTTTATGCAGCCAGACAGTGTATCCGATGACATTGATCCGCTGCTATCCCATTGGTGTGATCAGCATGGTGGACAACGGCCGTAATGATGAAAAAATTATTGCAATTCCGTTTAATGATCCCACGTATAACGGGTATTCGGATATAAGCCAGCTTCCCAGCCATATTTTTGAAGAAATGCGGCATTTTTTCGCTGTTTATAAAACGCTTGAAAATAAAGAGACGGCTGTCAATGAGGTGCAGGGGGTAGAACAGGCAAAGCAGATCGTGGCCGATGCAATTGAAAGCTATAAAAGAAAATTTGGAAATTCATAAAAAACGAAAGGCGGTTTATTTATGCAGGACAGCAAACGTTCCAACCGGATAAGGCTGGGTATATGTACTTTTTTTGTCATTGCTATGGCGTGTGTGGCGCTGCCTTATTATGTGGTGGTTGACGGCGCGCGTTCAAAGACGGTTACGGCAATTGACCTGATTATGCGTTCGTTTGCCAATGCGGAAATCTGGGCGGGGCTTCTGTTCCTTTTATTTATCCTGATCCCCGCGGCCGGTTTTTTTATTGCAGCGTTTGATAAGAAAAGCAGGCTTAAAGCAGTGGCAGGGCTTTTGTGCTCTGTACTTGGCGTGACGGCAATTTTGCTCATGATCACACCGGCAAGTATTTCTCTGGGGTCTATGCTTTCCCTGCTTCTATATATTGTTACTTTTTTATTATCTATGTATTTGCTGCTTGTGAAAACAGGCGAGCAGTACCAGGCAGAACAAGCAGCGCAGGCGAAAAAACAGCAGAAGGAACACCCTGTGGTAAAAATGGATAAGGACGGCGCCGCAACAGTCCGGAAACAGGAAGAGCAGCCGTAAAATTTACATGGATTGACAAAATAAAGCGTTTGCGTTACAATATGGAAAACAGAATACAGATGTGCGGGGGGACTCTGCGGAGTTGAGAAGGTAAAACCTGACCCTTTGAACCTGTTAGTTAAAACTGTCGTAGGGAAGCAATCATCACGTTCATTTTTGAACAAGCTATGAAAACGGTGCCTATTTTACAGTGCATCGTTTTTTTATTTTCAGAAAGAAAGGAAGTGCATGGAAAGTGCGATGCTGTATGTCGATCGCTGGTTCTGATTGCAGCGGCGGAGCGGGTATACAGGCGGACTTGAAAACCTTTGCTGCAAACGGCGTATACGGAACAAGCGTAATCACATCCATTGTAGCGGAAAACACAAACAGGGTGCTGTCCGTATGGGAAATGGATGTTAAAGCAATTGAAGATCAGATAGATGCAGTGTTTGAAGATATCCCCATTGACGCCGTAAAGCTGGGCATGCTCAAAAGTGCGCCCGTTATGTGTGCGGTGGCGCAAAAGCTTTCACAATATCAAGCAACACTGGTTGTTACAGACCCGGTTATGCATGCAAAGAGCGGCCGCGCGCTGGTGGAGAAGGCCGCGCTTGCTACGATGCGGGAAACGCTTATTCCCCTGACCTTTTTGCTTACGCCTAATATTCCTGAGGCGCAGGTGCTTTCTGGTGTGCAGATAGAAACGCAGGCGGACATGCAAAGGGCAGCGGAAAAGTTGTGGCGTATGGGAGCCGCAAATGTGCTGGTCAAGGGCGGCCATTTGCCCGGTGCGCCCACCGATGTGCTGTTTGATGGAAAATGTTTTTCCATTTTCAGGGCAAAACGGGTTGCAACCCCCAATACGCACGGGACGGGTTGCACGCTTTCTTCGGCTATTGCTGCGGGCCTTGCCAGAGGGATGGATGTCAAAACAGCGGTACAGCATGGCAAGCACTACGTCACACAGGCCATCCTGCATGCGCTGCCTATTGGAAAAGGCCATGGGCCAACCCACCATTTTTATGCATTTTATGACAGGAAAGGAGTTTTTAAATGAAAGAATATGCAACACAAATGGAGGCCGCGAAAAAGGGGATCATTACCCCGCAAATGCGTGTGGTTGCAGAAAAAGAGTATATGGATCCGGAAAAGCTCAGAGAACTTGTAGCATGCGGGCAGGTAGCAATCCCGGCGAACATTCACCACACCTCGCTCTCACCCGAGGGAATTGGGACAGGCCTGAGGACAAAAATCAATGTCAATCTCGGCGTATCGGGCGACTGTCGGGAATATGCAGAAGAAATGCGCAAGGTGCAGCTTGCCATAGATTTTGGCGCGGAAGCGATTATGGATTTAAGCAATTACGGAAAAACAAACGGTTTTCGCAAGGCGCTTCTTGAAAAATCTCCGGCGATGGTCGGGACGGTTCCGGTTTATGACGCAATCGGTTACTTGGAAAAGGATCTGGCGTCGATCACCGCGCAGGATTTTCTGCAGGTGGTTTCTGCACATGCGCAGGAGGGCGTGGATTTTATGACAATTCACGCCGGGATCAACAGGCGCACGGTAGAAGCGTTCAGGCGAGCAGGCAGAAGAATGAACCTTGTTTCCCGCGGCGGCTCGCTGCTGTTTGCCTGGATGGAAATGACCGGCAGTGAAAATCCATTCTATGAGCATTATGACGCGCTGCTCGATCTTTTGCGTACCTATGACGTGACAATCAGCCTGGGGGATGCCCTGCGACCAGGCTGTATTGACGACAGCTCCGATGCGGGGCAGATCTGCGAACTTATTGAGCTGGGCAGCCTGACAAAGCGCGCGTGGGAAAAGGATGTACAGGTTATGGTAGAGGGGCCGGGCCATATGGCGCTCAACGAAATAGCAGCCAACATGGCGCTGCAAAAAAGGCTCTGCCACAACGCGCCGTTTTATGTTCTGGGGCCGATCGTCACAGATATAGCGCCGGGCTACGACCACATCACAGCGGCAATCGGCGGTGCGGTTGCCGCTGCAAGCGGAGCAGACTTTTTATGCTATGTAACGCCGGCGGAACATTTACGCCTGCCAGACGCCAGCGATGTAAAGGAAGGGATTGTAGCAGGAAAAATCGCAGCGCATGCTGCAGATATTGCAAAAGGAATACCCCATGCGCGCCGTATAGACAACGAAATGGCACAGGCACGCCGTGAGATGGACTGGGAGCGCATGTTCAGTCTTGCACTGGACGGCGGCAAGGCAAGGGCGTATTATGAAAGCAGGCCGCCGGCAGACAGGCACAGCTGCTCAATGTGTGGGAAAATGTGTGCAGTCAGAACGAGCAACAAAATTTTATCAGGCCAAAGGGTGCATCTTTGCCCCGAAGAGAAAACAGAAAAGGAAGCGTAAGGATGAACGATATACGAAAAAATATAGCAGATCTTTTGGAAGCGGTCAGAGAAAACGTGCCGCTGATTCACCATATTACGAACTATGTGACGGTAAACGACGTAGCAAACGTAACCCTGGCAATCGGCGCTTCGCCCATTATGGCGGACGCCATAGAAGAAGCGGCAGATATTGCCTCTGTATCCAGCGCTCTGGTCCTGAACATTGGTACGCTCAACCGTTCAGCGGTTGAATCTATGCTGGCGGCGGGAAAAAGGGCAAACGCGTTAAAAGTCCCCGTAGTACTGGATCCTGTGGGTGCGGGTGCTTCCCATTTGCGCAATGCGGAAACAAACAGAATTACACAGGAAGTACAAATTGCCATACTCAGGGGAAATCTTTCAGAAATTTCCTTTGTGGCGGGGCTTTCGGCAACAACAAAGGGTGTGGATGTATCGTCAGGCGATGCAAAAAACGACAACGTGTGCGTTGCGCAGGCCGCCGCAGAAAAGTTGGGATGTATAGCAGCTGTAACTGGGGCGGTAGATGTAATCTCAGACGGTGTACATACAATAAAAATCCGAAACGGGCACCCCATGCTTGCGCGGGTAACAGGGACAGGATGTATGGCATCCGCCCTGGCCGGGGCTTTTGCCGGAGCCTGTAAGGGTGATTACTTTACAGCAGCGGCCGCCGCTGTGTCGGCTATGGGAATTGCCGGTGAAATCGCCTGTGCAAAAGCCGGAAACGTTGGAACTGCAAGCTTTCGCATAGCCCTGATAGACGCCTTAAGTACACTTGGGGCGCAGGAGTTTGCGCAAAGGAGCAAAATAGATGAAGTATAAAGTAGACTACAGCCTGTACCTTTGTACAGACAGGTGCTTAATGTCGGCGCAAACGGTGGAAGAATCTGTGGAGCTTGCTTTAAAAGGCGGATGTACGGTTGTGCAATTGCGGGAAAAGGCGTTGTCTTCCCGCATGTTTTACCAAACGGCGCTGCGTGTCAAAGCGATTACCCGCCGCTTCCATGTACCGCTGATCATTAATGACAGGGTCGATATCGCACTTGCGGCGGGTGCGGACGGAGTACATGTAGGGCAAAGCGATCTGCCTGCGCCGGTTGTACGGGAAATCATTGGAAAAGACAGATTGCTGGGCGTATCGGTTTCCAGCCTGGAAGAAGCCATACAGGCAGAAAAGGACGGCGCAAGCTACATTGGCGTGGGCGCCATGTATCCAACGGCTACAAAACCGGACGCGGCAGACGTAACGTTTGCAGAGCTTCAGAAAATCCGCCGGGCGGTTTCTGTTCCAATCGTGGTTATCGGAGGAATTAATCAGAAAACAGCTCCCGCCTTTCAGGGGATGGGGATCGACGGCCTTGCCGTTGTATCCGCTGTTCTGGCGCAGAAAGATATTGTGCGTGCGGCCAGCGCAATGCGGGCGTTGTACAGGAGGTAGATTCCATGCTGAAAGGCGTAATTTTTGATTTGGATGGAACACTGCTCGACTCCATGGGCATATGGGAACAGATCGATATACAGTTTTTATCTTCGCGCGGGTTTGACGTTCCCGAGGACTATGCGCAGACAATTGCCCCCATGGGTTTTTTACAGGCGGCCGAATATACAATCCGGCGCTTTTCCCTGCCGGATACGCCTGCGCAGCTTGTGCAGGAATGGAACGCAATGGCTGAACGTGCGTACAGGGAAACAGTGCGCCTGAAACCGTTTGTAAAGGAATATTTGACCTTTTTAAGGGAGCGCCATATACCTCTTGCCGTCGCAACTGCGTCCCAGGAGATTCTTTATAAGGCTGCGCTTGAAAATAATGGGATTTATAATTTTTTTGATTCCTTCACAACGCTTGCAGATGTACGCCGCGGAAAGGGATTTCCAGATATTTATTTGCAAGCAGCCCGCCAAATGAAGCTTCTTCCGGAGCAATGTGCCGTTTTTGAGGATATTTATGATGGAATAACGGGCGCACGCAGCGGCGGCTTTTATACGGTGGCTGTATACGACCCATGTTCGGAAAAAGAAAAACAGAAAATGCAAAAAGAGGCAGACCTGTATATTGAAAGCTTTGCCCAGCTGCTTGCGCAGCCCGGTTTGTTGCAGATTGGGCCTGCGTGCTGACAATACGGCTATACATGAGAAAGGACCGCAGCTTTGCGTGGCATTCGTATCCTCTGAAAATTTTTGTAGTATCTACAACACCGCACAATGCGTTTTTGCCAAAATTTTGGAAAAAATCCTTTTGATTTTCTGCTACAGGGAACACGCCGGAAATGCCAAGCTTTCAAAAAACTATTTTTTCAATTTACAAAAACAGCGCATCGATACCACCCGTAAATTCGGATGAACAGAAATGCGCTGTTTGAATATTTGCTCATTTAAAATTTTAGCGAGGTTAAAGATATTCCAAAAACCGTTTTACTGCAAACGAAGAAATGATGGAGACAGTTTGCCGTTTTCATATAGTAGGGAAGCGCTGCTTGCATAGATGAATACCGCTTTGCAATTTACTTCTCCTGTGCAGGTGCAACCTTTGCGTAGCCATCCCATGCAAACAGAGCTTCCTTGCTGTCATCCGCAAGCATTTTATCAATCTTGCAAATATGCAGGTTGTGGTCTCCAACCTCCACCGTTTTTTCCAGCGTAACGGCAAAAGCAATGCGGCTGTCCTGCGGGAAGGAAATATCCGTTCCCTCCATGCTCTGGAGCGCAATCGGGTTTTCCTCCAGTTTGTTTTTGTCACGGCCGTTTGCAATATTCGTTGACGGATAAAGGAAAGGCATTGCTGCCTATTTTTTATGAAATAACCAAATGGGGGTTGAAATACATCCCGTAAGATATAGGCTTAGGGCTCTATTATTGCCACTTTTTTGCTGAATGATAAGGGGCAGCAGCATTTTCTTGCTGCTGCCCCTTGCCTATTTGACAAAACTGGATAGAGTATCAATAACATTAAAATATTCTCATGCTAATCATCCGATGCCCTCATAGTGCAACACACCGATAAAGATTATTTGCGATAAGATACATTATTTGAAACGATCCTCGCATTCTTTGTCAAGTTCTCCGACGGATAACCCACCAACACACCGACAAGAGGAGCATACCCTTCCGGGATTTCAACTTTCTTTGCCAGTTCTGGATTTGCAAAAGCAATCATCGGCCCCATTACAAAGCAACTGCCTAAGCCTAACTCTGTGGCTTGAATAATCATGTTTTCAGCAGCACATGAAACATTTGCCATATTAAATCCGTTGCTGTCATTTCCATTCGGAGCAGACAGAATAATCAAAGCAGGCGCACCATAAAGAGGATTATAACCCTCTGTTGCGGCTCGTTTTTCAAGAAATTCATTGCCGGAATGTTTCATCATGTCTAATGTGATGTCGTTAATTTCTTGAAGCAGCTGCTGATTTTCAATGACTGTCATGTGAAACCGGCCAAAAACAGGAGCAAGGTTGCCAGCCTTGATAATTACCTCCATTTTTTCCGTTTCCACGGTCTTGGGGGCGTATGTACGGACACTTTTTCTTAACTCAATGGCATTTAATACCTGCATAAAATCATTCTCCTTTACTTTTTTGCTTGTTGCAATTATAATTATAACCAATGGTAAAAATATAACAAGTACGCAATTTATATTTACTTACTAAGAAAAAATTAAGTATAGGAGTATTGACATGGTAGATTGTCCTATAAAATATGCTTTGGATTTATTAAATGGAAAGTGGAAGCTGCGGATTCTTTGGGAATTAAATCAGCAGGAAACAATTCGTTTCAACGAGTTGCAACGGCGATTAAGTGGGATTTCCAGTGTTATGCTTTCTAAATCTTTAGGAGAATTAGAAAAGAACCAAATCGTAAACCGCCAGCAGTATAATGAAATTCCTCCTAAAGTGGAATATTCGCTCACCTCTCTTGGAAAAGCAATAGATCCGGCACTGCAAGCCCTTGGTAATTGGGGCACTCAAGCATATATTCAAAATAGCAAGAATTAGTGGGTTTACAAATTGGCAAGCAATGCAAATATGCACATATATGCAATTTTTTGTGAGGAATAACCCCGACAAAACTTGTTGAAGATAGCCACCCAAGTTTCCAAGATTTTCAGGTTCGGCAGCGGCTGCACATCCTGTAGACGCTTAAAAATTTGAAAAAGCAAAAAACTCTATGCAAATGGTTCTTCCATTCGCATAGAGTTTTCTTATTTCCCGTTCACATTTGGCATGGGTCGGTATTTCAGCAATATTTCTTTATATTCCTCTGCCACGGTCCTTTTTTACTTTATGTATTTTGTAGTCTTCTGGCGTCCAGATAATCTTGTAAAATTATGGTCGCCGCAACGCTGTCAACCACCGCTTTTCGCTTTTTTCCTCGGGTATTTGTCCGGTTTAAATAATTATGGGCGCTAACGGTTGTGCCGCGTTCATCGCGCATATCTACGGCGATACCTGTAAGCGCATGCAGAAAACCGGCAAATTCGCGCGCGGTCTGCGCGCTTGCACCTTCCGACCCATCCATATTCTTGGGAAGGCCCACCACAATTTGCTCTGCTTTGTGCGCTTTTGCCTGTTGTGCAACCTTTACAAGCAGCTGCGCCGGATCCTTTTCCTCTATTATCCCAAGCGGGGATGCAAGCATTTCCGCTTTATCGCACAGAGCAAGTCCAGTACGCGCGGCTCCCAGATCTACAGCCATAATCACCATAAAAGAAAACACCTCTGTCAGACAAATTTATTGAAAAACGTCACGGTCAGGCTTTTCCCGCAGCTTAATGTAAGCGTTAAGCTTGTTGTTGCCGTCCACCATAGCAAGAAAAACATCTTCCGTCCTGCTGATACCAAAGCTTGCAAGCTGCTTTTGCAGCCATTGCATGTCGTTGCCCGTATAATGCAAATTGCCGCTGAGCACCAGGCCGTCCGTTATCACTGTAACTGCTGGTTTTTCGGCCTGCATGGGGATCGAAAGATCTTTTGGCGTTACCGGGCGTTCCTGCGCTTTAGGCATAAAAGAAATGCGTCCGTTTGTTTCAAAAACGGCTGTTTGCACTTCGTTTAAGTCAAAAAAGCCGTTGATTCTGCATTGCGTTAAAAATTCAGCAAGATCAATCTTTGCTTTTTTAAAATTTTCTTTGTACATTTTGTTGTTATTTAACAAGATCAGAGAGCGGCCTGTGAAAAAACGGCGCATTTTTTCAGATTTGCTCGCCACATAAGAAATCAACACAGCGGCGCATGCATAAATGACCATGGCAAGAAGAGGAAGCAGGAAATCGCCCTCTAAAGAAGTTGCCATTTCCGCCGCGATAGAACCAATGGTAATACCGTTAATATAATCAAACATATTCAGTTCTGACAGCTGGCGGTTGCCAATAATTTTTGTAAGAATAAAAAGCGCAATAATAGAAGCAATGGAAGAAAGCGCAACGTTAAGAAGCTCCATAGCCAACCTTCCTTGTTTATAATTAAGCGTTATAAGGTTAGCATAACCCAATTGCGCAAAAAAATACGGTGTTTTACCAGGGGCGTACAGCTCCGCTCAGCTCAGCTATGTTGCATATGCCGTTTTTATCCAGATATGTACAAAGCCCTTCTTTAATTTTAACAGGCGCATAGGGGTCGTGAAAAAGCACTGTGCCAATCTGCAACGCGCTGGCGCCTGCAAGCAGCATTTCCACTGCGTCCTGCCAGGAGGATATGCCGCCCATGCCAATAACGGGGATAGAAACGGCATTTGCCGTTTGCCATACCATTCTGACAGCAACAGGGAACACCGCCGCGCCGGATAGCCCGCCGGTATTGTTGCGCAAAACAGGCCGCCGGCTGTCTATATCAATACGCATACCGGTCAGCGTATTGATCAGCGATAAAGCGTCGGCACCTTCGCTTTCGGCCGCTTTTGCAATTTCTGCAATATCAGCCACATTGGGGGATAGCTTGACAATGAGCGGTTTTGTGCAGCATGCGCGTACCCGCTTTGTAATGTGCGCAACAGAAGTGCAGGATGTGCCAAACGCAACGCCGCCGCTTTTTACGTTGGGGCAGGAAATATTCAGCTCAATCATATCTATATCCGTGGCGGAGAGCTTTCGCGCCATATTGCAGTAGTCCTCTTCCGTATTGCCTGCAATATTGGCAATTACAACGGTATTTTGTTTTTTTAGCCAGGGAAGATCTTTGTCAATAAAGTGGTCGACGCCGGGATTTTGCAGCCCCACGGAGTTTAAAATACCAGCGGGTGTTTCGGCAATGCGGGGCGGGGGGTTGCCCAAACGCGGTTGTAATGTAATACCTTTGCAGGAAATCCCGCCTAAAACAGACAGCGGGTAAAATTCACTGTATTCGCGCCCAAAGCCAAAGGTGCCGGACGCTGCAATCAGCGGGTTGCCAAAGTTTACGCCCGCTATGTTTACATGTAAATCAGCCATTACCACACAACCTCCTCTGCATGAAATACAGGGCCGTCCTTACATACGTGCGCAAAATCCTCTTTGTTATTTGTTCTGGTTTTACAGGCGCATACCAGGCAGGCGCCCACACCGCAGCCCATGCGCTCTTCCAGAGAAACCTGGCAGGGTTTGTTATATTCTTTTGCAAGCGCTGCAACCGCTTTAAGCATGGGGATTGGCCCGCAGGCGCAAACGGCGTCGATATCGTCAATCCTGCGGCGCAATACGTCTGTAACAAGCCCATGTATACCAAAGCTTCCGTCGTCTGTTGTAACAATGGTTTCGCAGCCGGCAGCCTCAAAATCTTCTTTTAGAATAACCTGGCTTTTACTGCGAAAGCCCAAAATAGCAACGGCGTGCGCAGACTGTCTGGCGCTTAGCAGCATGGGAGGCACGCCGATCCCACCGCCGATAAAGGCGGTTCTTTGTGTTTTTTCTATGGAAAAACCATGGCCAAGCGGGGCCAGAATATCAAGTGTTTGCCCAATTTGTGTTTGCGACAAAAGCCTTGTCCCATCGCCTTTAACTTCAAAGACCAGGCGAAGTGCGTCATTTTGCACGTCGCAAACAGAAATTGGCCTGCGCAGCGTTTTGCCGGGGACCAGAATATGCGCGAACTGACCAGGTCTGGTAATTTGTGCAATCGCACCGTTTTCAACGGTAAAGTCAAAAATTCCGTCTGCAATTTCTTCTTTTTTTGTAAGTGTAAAAAGCTGTGCGTCGTATTTCATAAGAAGACCTCTCTGTTAAAGTATTATCCCTATTATAGCACAACCGCTTTCCTTTCCACAAGAATGATACAAGAATCTTTTCCATCTTGTCTGTACCGATTGTATCTAAAAAGTATCCTGCCATTAAAGGTAGGCCATAAACAGAAAACGCATGCGCCTTGGGAAAATAAAGAAGCTGTACAGGGTGATGGCTGGCAGAAAAATGTTTTTATCTTATGGTGTTTTGAACTGAGGACGGCCGGTATAGTTTTTAGAAGGCGGCCAGACACAGGCGTTATATATATTCCAGGCGGATCTCTACAATCCGAAGCCGCTCTTTTTTGATAATTCGCACATTTTCTTTGCTAATGGCATATTCGCCGCCCAACAGGCTATTGGTATGGTCAATATATGTAAAAAACTGATAAGGGGCTTGATAAAACAGGCCTTCCACGGCCTCATTATACGCAATGGAATTGCTTATCTGTATATACAGCTCCTGCTTTTTCTCCAAAGCGGTTTGCAGCATTTTATTTTCAACGGCCGCGCTTGCTTTTTCATCAAAGCCATACAGAATCACAGCCTCATGAATATAAAAATTTGCGGCGGTTTCCGTGCAGGAGGGAAGGGTAATATTAAACAGCTGGGCTTCTTTTCCTACACTGCCGCATATATCGTCCGGATCAAGGGCAAAAAAATCAGAGGCAATCCGGTGATCGTACTGGATGATTGTATCCGTTATGTTAAAATAATCGTAAAAAATATAATCGGTACTGTCATTCCACGTAGCGTCCAAATGGTACCAGCAGCCGTCAATTTTTACAAGGTTCCACTGATGCCATTGTTCCTTTGCCGTGCCATTGACCGGAATGCTTTCAATCCCCACAAAGCGCAGCAGGTACTGTATAGCCTTTGTATAACCTTCGCATACGGCGCTGCCCTCCGCTAAAGCGCCGTAGACCGTAAAGGGTTTCCAGTTTTGCTGTATATTTTTGGTATCCGTCGCGTAAGTGCATCGCGCAAGCAGGTTGTCATGGATAAACCGTTCCCGCTCGTATTCGTCAAGCCCCTTGGGGACCGAGGCGATCATACTGTCGGCGACGGCGTTTATTTCATCCGTATAAATATCAATCGTTTCCGGACTGATGATCGAATACATCTGAATTACCATATCTGTCCCGTCAAATGTATAGCCAAATAAATTATCAAGCCAGAAAACTTCCGGATGGTCGCTTGAAAAAGCCTCGATAACCAGACGGATTTCCTCTTCCTTCAAATACATACCAGGCAGGTGAATTTTTTCAATCAGATAGTTTCCGCCTTCATTGGGCTGCTGCGCCACGGTATAAACATCGCTTGTAAGCCGTTTGTAAAAGTACTGCTGTGGCTGCGTTTGCAGGGCATCGAACCCGTGTGTCAGAGAGATGGGGGTATAATATCCCTGCTGCGGAGCGTCATCACCGTTTATAGTGTTATAGTCGTAATCCCCGCTTTGTGCACTGGGGTCGATTTCAATGCCGGAGGCCGCGGGTTTATCAGCCGCTGGAATATTGCCGGCAGCAGGGCTTGCTGTGTTTGGTTCTTCTTTTACAGTTCCCTCCAGACCACTGCATGCAGTACACAGGCAAAGCAGAGCGCAGCAGCAAAGTGCGCATAAAGATCGTTTTAAGGCAGCCGGCATAAAAACGCCTCCTTTCAAGAACCGTTAAAATATATGTTTTTTATGATAAAAGTATAGCACAGGCAAAGAAAAACCGCAAACAACCCAACGGATTTATGCATGTTTGAAAGCATTTATGGAAATATTTTAAAATACGGATAAAATTACAGTGCTTCCCCCCGCTTTTTTATGGCATTTGTTTTTTTCATTCGGAGCCCTTGACGAAATGATATAAAGATTGTAGAATTAGGAATGTTTAAAAAGGCGCAGTTGCATAAGATAGCAGGCTGCAGCAAAAAACAAAAGCAGTGCAAAATCTCTTTTTCTGCTGGTATGCAAAAATAAGGAGAGAATGGTTTTGAAAACAGAGGCATTTGAACTATATGAATCGCAGGTTCGTTCTTATTGCAGGCGTTTTCCCACCGTTTTTACAACGGCGAAAGGCGCAACGTTCTATGACGAACTGGGGGAAAGCTATACGGATTTTTTCTGTGGGGCCGGCGCTGTAAATTACGGGCATAACAACGACTATATTAAAGAAAAACTGATCCGTTATCTGCAGTCGGACGGTGTGCTGCATGCGCTTGACATGTATACGGTACCAAAAAGGGAATTTATTGAATATTTTGAAGAAAAAGTTTTAAGACCCCGTGGGTTTGATTATAAAATTCAGTTCCCGGGTCCTACCGGAGCCAATGCGGTGGAAGCTGCAATCAAGCTTGCGCGGAAGGTGAAAAAACGCAGTAATATTTTTGCGTTGATGGGCGCGTTTCATGGAATGTCTCTCGGTGCGCTTTCCTTAACAACAGACAAGGCCTCCCGCAGAGGTGCAGGCGTACAGCTGACGGATGTTACACATATTCCGGCACCCTATATGTTTCCGCAGCTGGATACGGTGGCGTATATGGAAAAGCTGCTGACAGACGACCATTCAGGCGTAGAAAAGCCGGCGGCGCTTGTAATTGAAACCATTCAGGCGGAGGGCGGGATCCGCGTATTTGACAACAGCTTTTTACAGCGTGTCCGCGTATTTTGCGACCAGTATGATATTTTACTGATTGTGGACGACATTCAGGTAGGCTGCTGCCGCAGCGGAAGCTTCTTTTCCTTTGAGCGTGCGGGTATTGTGCCAGATATAGTCACGCTTTCCAAGTCCATTGGCGGCTACGGCCTGCCGCTTGCGCTTACATTGTTTAAGCCGCAGTTGGACATTTGGGCGCCCGGCGAGCATAACGGTACGTTCAGGGGAAACCAGCTTGCGTTTGTCGCTGCCAAGGCGGGGCTTGAATATATGCTTGCGCATCATGTTGAAAAACAGACCCGGGAAAAAGGCGAGATCGTCAGGCGTTTTATCGAGCAGGAAATTTTGCCGCTTGACGAAAGGCTGGAGCTTCGCGGGCTGGGCCTGATCTGGGGGATTGAGTTTGAAAAAATTCCGGTAAACGGCTTTAGCGACCAGGTGATTGCCTCGTGCTTTGCAAAGCATTTGATCATTGAAGGCGCAGGCAGAAAGAACTCTGTTGTAAAGCTTATGCCGCCGCTTGTAATAGAAGAAGAGCAGCTGGTGCATGGGTTGCAAATTTTAAAAGAAGCGATCGCGGAAAATCTTGCAAAACTGTAAAAGTGTAAGAACCGGCAGAATAAGCAGAATAAACAGGTACGCCGAAAAAGCGGCGTACCGTTTTTATAGGCCTAATAAACGGACAGGGGGATAAAACCATGAGCCTGAAGTATATTGCCAGAATGGCAGGCGGCGCAAGCCTTGAGAAAATGAAAAAGGTGATAGACGCCATCCATAGAAAAACGGGAAAAAGCAAAGCAGGACTGTTTTTCGACATGGTAAACTGTTCGTTGCGCTATGGCGCCGGATATTACGATTATCAGATTTTTGAATTTTATAATATGAACGCCCGTGAGCGCCGCACCTATATGACGCGGGTGAAAAATAAAAGGCTGATCATGCATGCCAATGATCAGTCGTACAGCTATATTTTTGATCAGAAGAACGTTTTTGACAAACGCTTCAAGGCGTTTCTGGGCAGGGAAGTGCTCGACCTGAAGGAAATCAATTTTCCTGCGTTTGCGGCTTTTGTGCAGGGCAGGGAAGCTTTTTTTGCAAAGCCTTATGTTGGCGAAAGCGGAAAAGGAATCGAGAAAATTCAAACGGCAAATTTTGCAGATATAAAAGCGCTTTACGCATATGTAAAGGATCCGCAAAAAAATTTCGGCCTGATTGAAGAAGTTATCGTACAACATAAGGCGGCCGCTGCCATTTATCCCTGTTCTTTAAATTGTCTGCGGATTGTAACACTGGTGGAAAAAGGCGTTCCCCATATTTTATACGCCGTTTTTAAAATGGGGAACAACGGGAATTTTGTGGATAATCTGGAAAACGGCGGAATTGCATGCAGCTTTGACCTGGAGACGGGAAAAATTAACGGGCCGGGGCATACGTCTGCTTTGATCAATTATGACAAACATCCATACACAGGTGTTTCGTTTGTCGGGTATGCTTTACCTTATATGGAACAGATTAAAGCGCTTGTCAAAAAAGCTGCTCTGGTCGTGCCGCAAATACGGTATGTAGGCTGGGATGTATGTATCACCGAAAAGGGCCCGGCCATTGTAGAAGGGAACGACTATCCCGCATACGATTTTCCACAGCTTCCCGATCCGGGTAAACCCAGAACCGGTCTGCTTGCAAAGGTACAGGCAGTTTTACCCGATTTCAAATAAAAAGCAGGCGCGTCAGGACACTACAAAATGCCCGTGCGCCTGCTTTTCTTTTTAAAATTCTGTTTTCACATTTTCTTTTTTCTTTAAATAAATTTTCGTTGTCCGGTTTTATGTACTAAAGCTCCGGGCTGCTCCAAAGCGTGTGGTTTAAAAATTGCAGCTTTGCAAGACTGCGTTCATGGTGAAGATAAACGCCTGTATGCTTGATCGTGACCAGTGCGCTGATCAGAAATACACCGCAGGATACGGCGGTATTTTTGTCAGCAAAAACACTTAAAAGGAACAAGATTGCAAAGCTGGCCACAACGCGCAGGCTATGTGGATTTAGCCTGAAAAGCGTAGAAAGCGCAATAAATGGAATCACCAGCCACCAGACCGTTGCATATGCCGGTAAAAGCGCAGCCAGACAGCCAAATGAAACGTTGATCGCTTTCCCTCCGTGAAAATGTAAAAACGGGCTCAACATGTGGCCGGCTGTAGGAGCAGCCAGAACAAAAGAAAACAGAAGGCTTCTGTCCTCCAGAAAATGCAAGGCCCACATGATAGGCAAATACCCTTTGAAAAAATCGCACAGCAGGCATACTATTCCCATGGGAACGCCAATATATTTAAATACATTGGCGCATCCGGGATTCCTGTCGTCGCTTAACAGCAAAATATTTTTATGTAGCAACAGCTTCGGTAAAAAATAAGAATAGACGATGCTGCCGGAAAAAAAACCGGCACAGATAAAAAACAGATAAAACGGTAGTCTTTCCATATCTTATAAATCCCCTCACAGTACGCGTGTAAAACCCCTGTCTTTTTTATTCTATCCGCAAATTTTCAGTAAAAGTTTATAGATCAAATCCGCCGCATCTTTACAAATATACCGGTTTTGCATTTCCAGCATTTTTTCTTTTTTCTGTGGATCATGTAACAGTATAAAAGCATCACAAGCCGCTTTTTGCGGATCACCCGGCGAGTAAACGGAAAGATAGCGCTGTGCAAAAAACTGCGCGTTTTTCGTTTCACACCCCGGAATCGGGGCGGTATGGATAATGGGGATGTTTTTAACGGCCGCTTCAGTAGAAGTAAGCCCGCCCGGTTTTGTAAATAGCAGATCGCATGCATCCATATACAGGCTTACCTGGTTTGTATATCCTCTTACTATTACATTTTTATAAGAGCCAAATTGTGTACGCAGTCTGTTTTCCAGCTTTTTATTATTGCCACATAAGGCTACCAGGTTTGTATTTTCCCCAAATTTTTGACATAAAGCCTGTACCAGCGCTTCCGGCTTTCCAAAACCCATGCTGCCAGACATCAGTAAAAGCGTTGTTTTTCCCTCATCAAGGGACAATTCCCTGCGCGCACAGTGTTTTTCCGTATGCGTTTTATAAGCGTCGCTTACGGGAATTCCATAGGGCAGCAGCTTTTTGGGAGGGATGCCTTTTTCAGTAAATTCCTCTATAAGCTCGCTGTGTGGAATAATGTAATAATCTGGCTGCGTTTCCTCCCAAAACGGTATACAGGTGTAGTCAGTAGCAACAGAAAGAAATTTAAAAGTTTTTCCCCGTTGCTTTCGTATACTGGTCAGCGTTTCAGCTGGAAAAAGGTGGGAGGTTATCACCGCGTGGAAATTGTTCCGCAAAATGTATGTGTAAATGCTTTTGGCATTGAGTTTATTGACCGCATAGACGGGCGATTTTATCTTCAGACGGCTGACGGCGCTTCCGGCTTTGTACAGCAGCTTAAACGTGGAAGGAGTCTTTGTCGTAATATTTGTATACAGGCGGTTTACATGTAAGGACGCGTTTTGGCTGCCGATTGAAAGTGTGTCTGCAAATTCTGCTTCTATGCCGTTTTGTAAAAGTTTTTCAAAAATTGCCCTGCCGGCGCTGTTATGGCCTTCGCCTGTGTTGCAGGACAATATCAGAACCTTCAACAAATCACTCCCTTAAAATATAGTACGAACTAATTCCATTTTATCATAATGCAAAGAGATTGTATACATAAAATTCCCGTTCCCAAAATAATCTTGACAAAAAAATGAGGATTTACTAAAATAGAAAAAATTTTTCAAATACCCTAACAATTTAGTTAAAAAATTGTATGTAGTTTGTCAGCGCGCTGTCTGCTTCTTCTGAAAAAGTTTGCGCTCTGCCGCTGCTTTTGCATAAACCAAAAAACATATAGAAGAATAAAAGCAAGATTATTATAAGGTGGTATCAAGCGATGGACGATTTAACACAAAGACGGCTTCATTTTGAAACAAAGCAGTTGCATGCCGGGCAGGAAGCACCCGACCCTGCAACAGGCGCTCGTGCAGTGCCTATTTATCAAACGGCGGCCTACGTGTTTGAAAGTACAGAAGATGCGCAGGCCAGGTTCAGCCTTTCAGCTTCCGGCAATATTTACGGCAGGCTGACCAATCCCACACAGACCGTTTTAGAGAACAGAATGGCTGCGCTGGAAGGCGGGGTAGCCGCACTGGCGGTGGCAAGCGGTGCTGCGGCGGTATCGTACACACTGCAAGCCCTGGCGCACGCCGGCGACCATATTGTAGCGGCAAACAATCTTTATGGCGGAACGTATAACCTGCTTGCGCATACGCTTGCACAATATGGAATAACTACAACCTTTGTCCGGCCAACCAATGCCGATGTGTTTGAACGTGCAATTTGCGAAAATACCAAAGCAGTTTTTATAGAAACCATGGGAAATCCCAACTCCATGCTTACAGATATAGAAAAGGTCGCGCAGGCGGCGCACCGGCACGGAGTACCGCTTGTTGTAGACAATACGTTTGCAACACCTTATTTGGTGCGGCCGGTGGAATACGGGGCAGATCTGGTTGTGCATTCTGCAACCAAGTTTATCGGTGGTCACGGTACGGCGCTGGGCGGTATTATTGTAGACAGCGGCAACTTTGACTGGCGGGCAAGCAAACGTTTTCCATATATTTCCGGGCCAAATCCCAGCTATCATGGCCTGTGCTTTACAGAGGCCGCCGGAAGAGCTGCATTTATTACCCTGGTTCGCGCGCTTCTCCTGCGCGATATGGGCGCGGCGATTTCCCCATTTCATGCGTTTTTGTTGTTACAGGGGCTTGAAACGCTTTCACTGCGTGTGCAGCGCCATGTGGAAAACACAAAAAAGGTGCTGGAATATCTGGCAGGCCATCCGCAGGTGGAAAGGATCAACCACCCTTTACTCGACCCGGAACAAAAGCCGCTGTGCCGAAAATATATTCCGACTGGTGGCGGCGCAATATTTACGTTTGAAATTAAAGGCGGCGGGGAAAAAGCCAGAAAATTTATAGATAACCTTCGGCTTTTTTCTCTGCTGGCAAATGTGGCAGACGCAAAATCTCTTGTGATTCATCCGGCGACGACCACACACGCGCAGCTGGATGAAAAAACGCGGGAGGAGCAAAACATCAGGGATAACACTGTGCGTGTGTCAATTGGCATAGAGCATATAGACGATATTCTTTTTGATCTGGAACAGGCATTTAGAGCGATTGCATAAGACACTCTCATTCTAACAGCTTAGGCAACGATACGGAAAAAGACACGGCTGGCTGCCGTGCCCTATCCCGTAAATATATTGTAATAGGAGGCAACAAAATGGCGAAGATATACACAAGCCTTGCACAGTTGATCGGTAACACACCGATTTTGGAGCTTACAAATTTTCAAAAGAGGGAGAACATTCAAGCGCATATTTTGGCAAAGCTGGAATACTTTAACCCTGCCGGCAGCATAAAGGACAGAATCGCAAGGGCAATGATAGAAGACGCCGAAGAAAAGGGCCTGCTTTCAAAAGGCGCGGTCATTATTGAGCCGACCAGCGGCAACACTGGAATCGGCCTCGCCTGCGTTGCGGCGGCAAAGGGGTATAAGGTGTTGCTTACAATGCCTGAAACCATGAGTGCAGAGCGTCGCAGCCTTTTAAAGGCCTATGGCGCGCAACTTATATTAACAGAAGGCAAAAAAGGCATGAGCGGTGCAATAGAAAAAGCAAAAGCGCTCAACAGGGAAATAAAAGGTTCTGTGATCCTCGGCCAGTTTGAAAACCAGGCCAATCCTGCAGTTCACAGAAGGACAACGGGACCGGAAATATGGGACGCTACAGACGGCTGCGTGGATATCTTTGTAGCCGGCGTTGGCACAGGCGGTACACTCAGCGGGGCTGGAGGCTTTTTAAAAGAAAAAAAGCCGTCTGTACAGGTCGTTGCGGTAGAGCCGGCAGGTTCTCCGGTTTTGTCAGGCGGGGTTGCGGGTTCCCACAAAATACAGGGGATCGGCGCCGGATTTGTACCGAACACACTGGATACCAACGTTTATGACGAGATATTTCCTGTAAAAGATGAGGACGCGCTGGAAACGGGCCGGCGTATTGCAAAGGCGGAAGGGCTTCTCGTTGGGATTTCTTCCGGGGCCGCGGTTTATGCGGCGCAGCAGCTTGCAAAGCGGCCGGAAAATGCAGGGAAGCACATTGCTGTTATTCTGCCGGACACGGGTGAACGCTATTTGTCAACGGCGCTTTTCAAAGATGAGGCTTCTATTGAAGGGTAAAAATGCCGTTGCAGCCAATGCCATATAATATCAGGGAAAGAAAAAACGGGCTTGCCCCTATCATCATAGGCGGCAAGCCCGTTTGACTTCCAATTAAGCCGTGCTTTTCTATTTGCTTTCTTAAAAATTTTTTAATTTATATGCAGTTTTCTACAACCGTATAACCTGCGCCTGTGACGGCATTCATAATTTGTGCGTCGTCAATATACGCCTTGGATGTGACGGTTGCTGTTTTTGCGTCAAGATCGACATGCGCAGTAACGCCGTTGATTGCATTGATGGCCTGTTCCACTTTTGTACTGCAATGGCCGCAGGTCATTCCATTGATAACATATGTTTTTACCGCCATTTTTGTTCCTCCATTTCTTGCTTATAATTGCATTATAGCACATGCGTTTGTCGAAGCAGTGCGTTTTTCGCTTGCGGGCGCACTGATTTTTTGGCACGGGGAGCTTTCTGGATGTTGCCTATATTTCTGCAAAGCATACAGGTCTTTTCTGTATTATAAATTTTGGTAAATTTTTTATAAAAATTAGTCCTCCGTCCTTTAAATGGACGGAGGAGCTTTTTAGCTTGCGTTTTTCAGCTGAAGTCTCAGTTTGTCTGAGATCATAGCGATAAATTCGCTGTTGGTGGGCTTACCTCTTCCGTTATGGATGGTATATCCAAAATAAGAGTTGAGTACGTCTACGTCGCCACGATCCCATGCAACTTCAATAGCGTGGCGTATGGCGCGTTCCACACGGGAAGAGGTGGTCTCATATTTTTTTGCAACAGAGGGATAGAGCTGTTTGGTAACGGCATTTATAATTTCGGGTTTTTCTACAGACATAATAATAGAATCTCTTAAATAATGATAGCCTTTAATGTGTGCCGGAACGCCAATTTGATGCAAAATCTCTGTAACCTTTACCTCTATATTTGTCCCCAAAACGCTACCCAAATTTTCAAATCCGCTATGCGCTTTTTCAGGGGTGCTGTTGGATTCGCTGGTCGTAAGCTTTACAATCTTTTGCGCAATTTCCTGCATATTGTATGGTTTGCGGATAAAAGCGGCTGCACCATTGGTTAAAACCTCTCGTTCCAGTACAGGGCTGTCAAAAGAAGAAAGAATTATAAAAAACGGATGTTTTTTTTCATTTTGACTGCCGGTCATGGAACGCAGTACGCCAATAGCGTCAATACGTGTCATTAAAAGATCCAGAAGCACAACATCTGGCCGTAAGCTGTCAATTTTTTCCAGAACTTCAATTCCGTCTTTCTGACATAAGTTTACTTCAATGCCATATTGTGACAAAATTTCACATTCTTCGCGGCCGAAAACTGCGCTATCTTCTGTAATCAGTGATTTAATCTTTTTTTCCATAAAGATTCCCCCTGTTATTTTTTTTGATGGGATTATATTACCACAATTTGGTAAATTAAGCAAGTATTTACAGAAAGTTTTTTTAAAAAAAGGGGGAAAATATTTTTAACACACATTCAGGCGGCAATATCCCTGTTTTTTGCGGTGCTTTCTACAAGATCCGCTAACATATTTTCCGAGAAAATCGCATATCCTTTTTCAGGTTCGTTTACAAACACATGCGTAACGGCGCCAACCAGCTTCCCGTTTTGCAAAATCGGGCTTCCGCTCATGCCTTGTACAATACCACCTGTTTTTTCAAGAAGGGTCTCATCGGTAATTTTTATTGTCATGTTTTTAGATGCCGTATCCTGATTATAATTGATGCTTTCAATTTCTATATCGTAATATTGAGCCTGATCACCGGAAATGGTTGTCAAAATTTTAGCACTTCCTGTCCTTACCTCGTGCTTGGAAGCCACTTCAACCGGGGTGTTGTCTGCGGGTGATTCTTCCATATAGCCGTATACACCCGTTTCACAGTTTGACAAAAGCGTACCAATGGCAACGTCGTTGTCAAAATGTCCGTTTAAGGCGCCGGGCGTGCCTTTTATTCCTTTGGTGATGCTGTCAAGCTTTGCTTGTACAATGTCGCCTTGGGAAAGCGACATAAGCGCGCCGGTATCAACGTCGCATATACCGTGTCCAAGGCCGCCGAAGGTTTTGCTTTCTGCCTGATAAAAGGTGACAGTTCCAATACCTGCGGAGCTGTCCCGAACCCAAAGGCCGATTTTATAGTCGCCCTGCGGGCTTGTCTGAACCGGCGTAATACTCAATTTTAAATTTTTATCATCCCGCATAACATCCAGACTGATTTTTTCTCCGTTTGCATGCGAAACAATCTGAATCAGCTCCTCATTGCTCCGGATACTGTCGTCGTTCACTTTTAAAATAACATCGCCAACCTCAATGCCGCCCTCGGCTGCAGGGCAACAGGTGCGGCCGTTCACGGTAACAGTGTCTGTCTTTACCACCATGACGCCCTGCGTAAACATTTTTACACCAAACGGAGTACCGCAGGGAATTACCTGTATATCCTCACTTAAATCCAGAGTAACGTCTTTAATTGGGATAACGCCGCCCAACATCAGCCTTCCGTTGTATGTGCCCTGATGGCTGTCGCTGGAGGAAGCGGCCGGAACAGCTGTAACACTAGAAATATTTTCAATGGAAACGCCGGCAACCGGCGGGCTTATTACATTATGCAGGTCGGTTACTCTGTAAGAATCGGGAAGATACAGGGAATAAACGCCGCTCAGGCTGAAAATCAGCATGCTGGCGATGGTTAGCGCAACGGTTAATTTTTTTATCATTTTTTTCATTTGCACACCTCCTTTTCCGTTGCTTCTATTACTCTTCCACAGAAGCGTTTTTTTAGATTGGAAAAGGCCTCTTTAAAAAATTTTTATGGAAAGATGCACGGTATAAATCAGATATTGCAGTGCTTTTTACCACCTTTTTTATTTTTTTACAAAACTTACCGTATTATTTATCAACGGGCATATTTGGATTGTAATTTAGGAAAAAATATGCTACTATTTTTTTCGTAGTTTTTATTTTTGGTATTTGGGAGATATAAAATGGAAAAAAATGAAAAAAAGCGCATAAATGCCGGGCCGGAAACCGGTCTTACCCGCCAACAGGTGCAGGTGCGCATGGAACAGGGCCTTTATAATAAGGAAAGCGTCCTGCCGACAAAATCCATTCCGCGCATCATACGGGATAATATATGCACCCTTTTTAACTTAATTAACATTTTGCTTGCAATTGCGGTGCTTTGCGTCGGGTCTTATAAAAATATGCTTTTTATGGGAATTGTGCTGTGTAACATTGCAATTGGAACGTTTCAGGAAATCCGCGCAAAAAAAACGGTAGACAAATTGTCTATCATCGCTTCCACAAAAGTCAAGGCCGTTCGGGACGGACAAATTACGCTGGTTGGTATAAATGATATTGTGCTTGACGATGTTCTGGAACTGGCAAACGGCAACCAGATTCCCACCGACTGCATTGTCCTGCAGGGGGAATGCGACGTCAACGAATCCCTTCTTACAGGGGAATCGGACCCAATTCATAAGAAACCCGGCGACACGCTTTTATCAGGCAGCTATGTGATCAGCGGAAAATGCAGGGTAAGGGCTGACCATGTAGGCGATGAAAATTATGCGGCCAGTATCTTCAGCGGCGCAAAGTATATAAAAAAGGTTAATTCTGAAATCATGCGCACACTGAATAAGATTATTAAGATTATTTCCATCGCAATTATTCCTGTTGGAATTTTACTTTTTTTAAATCAGCAAAGCCTCAGCGAGACCGGCTTTCAAACCTCTGTGGTCAATACGGTGGCCGCTTTGATTGGGATGATACCGGAAGGACTTATTTTACTGACTAGTACTGTGCTTGCGGTGGGGATTATCCGCCTTGCCAGATATAAAGTGCTGGTACAGGAACTTTACTGCATAGAAACGCTCGCAAGGGTAGATGTACTGTGTCTGGATAAGACAGGGACAATTACGGAAGGCAGTATGGAGCTTTGCCAGGCCGCACCGCTGGACGGCGTTTCCCAGGCGGAGGTCGATCAGGCGCTTACGGCCCTGATGAATGCGCTGGAGGACGACAACCCAACCAGCGTGGCAATCCGGGAAAAATACGGCCTGAAAACGCCTGTAGAGGTGATGCATACAGTGCCGTTTTCTTCAGAAAGAAAATGGTCCGGTGCACAGTTTCGAAAAGCGGGTACATATGTGATCGGCGCGGCAGAATTTCTTTTTCCAACGCTTCCAAAAGAAGTGAGGGAAAAAATTCATGCGTTGTCAAACGGGTACAGGGTTTTACTCCTGGCGCGATCGGACGATTCATTTGGGGAAAATCAGGCGCTCCCGGCCCATTTGCGTCCAATGGCGCTGCTGGAGATTAAAGATAAAATCCGTGAAAATGCAAAAGAAACGCTTGCTTTCTTTGACCAGCAGGGCGTGGAATTAAAAATTATATCCGGCGACAACCCTGTAACTGTTTCCGGCGTGGCAAAGGAAGCCGGGCTAAAAGGCTATGAACGGTATGTTGACGCAACTTCGCTTAAGACGCCGGAGGAAATAAAAGCAGCCGCCGAACAGTATTCTATTTTCGGCAGAGTAACGCCTGTGCAGAAAAAAGATTTAATTTGCGCGTTAAAACAGGCGGGGCATACCGTCGCCATGACGGGGGACGGTGTAAACGACGTGCTTGCTTTGAAAGAAGCGGACTGCTCGGTGGCGATGGCCGGCGGTAGCGACGCAGCCAGGAATGTATCGCAGCTTGTGCTGCTGAATTCCGATTTTTCATCCATGCCCAGAGTTGTGGCGGAAGGCCGGCGTTCGATCAATAATATTCAGCGCAGCGCGGCGCTTTTTCTTGTAAAGACCATTTATTCTTCTGTGCTGGCGTTGCTGTTTTTGTTTGTCGACTTTAATTATCCGTTCCAACCGATTCAGATGACGCTGATTAACGTATTTGCCATTGGTCTTCCTTCTTTTGTGCTGGCGCTTGAACCCAACCGTGAAAGAATACAGGGGAATTTCTTTTTAAATGTAATATCCAGAGCAATCCCCGCAGCACTTACCATTATTTTAAATGTTATATTTATTTTAATTCTATCGACGTTTGTGGGGCTTACAACGGAGCAAATTTCAACGCTTTGCGTGATTCTGGCCGGATTTACAGGACTGATGCTTATTTTCAAGCTGAGTGTACCGTTTAATCCTATTAGAATTGCGCTGTTTACAGTGTGCACGTCTGGGCTGGTACTGGGGTTGACCGTATTCCGCGAATTATTTAATTTAAACCCCTTCAGCATGAAAATTTTGCTGGTTATGCTTCCCTTGCTGGCCGTTTCCGTACTGCTGTTTGTTTTTTTAATTCGTATTATGGATAAACTGAAAATAGATAAGCAGTTTCATTTAAATTTGTAACCTGATTGCAGAAAAATACAAAGCTGCCCACTTTTAAAACAGAGTCTGTGCAGCGTTTGTATGCTTTGCACAGCGGGACAAAAATAGAGCCGGACAAAAGCAGCGGGCCTTCTGTCCGGCTTTTTTATAAGCAACAGGTTTTTGTAAAAAAGCAATGTGTTTTTTGCACGTTTTTCTTTTTAAAAGAAATATACAAAATTTTTAAAAACGTCTTGTATAGAAAAGAGAAAATAAGCGGTTGGCTTTACATCTGCATTTTTCAGTGCTATAAGTAAGTGGATTTATTTTGATTGTGAGGGACAAACAATGACGGAAAAAGAAAAAATGATCAACAGTATGCTTTATAATCCTATGGATGAAGAGCTGGTCCGGGACAGGCAGCACGCAAAGGAGCTGTGTTATATCTTCAATGGGCTTAAACCTTCGCAGGAAGAAGAAAAAACCTCCGTTTTAAAAGAGCTTCTGGGCAAAACGGGGGAATATGTCTGGATGGAACAGTCCTTCCATTGTGATTACGGCTATAACATCAGCCTGGGCGAACATTTTTATGCAAATCATAATTGTGTAATATTGGACTGTGCCCCGGTGAAAATTGGTGATTATGTATTTATTGCACCAAACGTCGGGATTTATACGGCTACGCATCCGCTGGACGCGCAAACACGCAACCAAATGCTGGAAAGCGCGTTGCCGGTTACAATCGGCAATAATGTCTGGATTGGGGGAGGCGTTACCATTTTGCCGGGCGTTACAATAGGGGATCATACAGTAATTGGCGCCGGCAGCGTTGTTGTAAAAGACATTCCGTCCGGGGTGCTTGCGGTCGGAAACCCCTGTAAGCCGGTCAGGGAAATTGAAAAACGGTAAGGTCAGTAAAAATTAAAAACTGCCTTTGAAAGAAGAGGAAGCTTGTGCAGAAAAATCAAACGGTAATCCACACGATACCGCCTGTTTTTGATCAACATTCCAAAATTTTGCTGCTTGGAACAATGCCGTCGCCTAAATCGCGTGAAGTTGGGTTTTATTATGGGCATCCGCAAAACCGGTTTTGGAAGATCCTGGCAGCGCTGTTTTCCTGTGAAGTTCCGGATACAACCGCCGCCCGGACAGAATTTTTGTTGTCGCGCCATATTGCGCTGTGGGACGTGTTGGCGTCCTGTGAAATACGGGGCGCAGATGACGGCAGTATTAAAAAACCTGTTGTAAACAATATTGGGAAAATCCTGCAGTCAGCCGACATCCGTGCCATTTTTACAACGGGCTCGAAGGCGTATCGTATTTATAGCCGTTACTGCCTGCCGCAAACCGAGGTGCAGGCAAAGGCGTTGCCTTCCACCAGCCCGGCCAATTGTCGATTTTATACGTTTGAAAAGCTTCTGGAAGCATATAAAATTATTTTGCAGTATATTTGAAAGGAAGCTTACAATATGATGGTTATAGAAAGCTGCCGTGCCTGCCCGCGCAGCTGCGCAGCGTACAGAGGGGAACATAGCGGCGACGGCTTTTGTAAGGCGGGAACACTGCCAAAGGTGGCGCGGATAGCACCCCATTACTGGGAAGAGCCCTGCATCAGCGGGAAAAGGGGCAGCGGCGCAGTCTTTTTCAGCGGCTGTGTTCTGCGCTGCGTTTATTGCCAAAATTACCGCATCTCTGCGCAAAGCTATGGGAAGGAGGTCACGCCGCAAACGCTTGCACGCTGTTACCAGAGGCTGGAGGAAAACAGCGTGCACAATATTAACCTTGTCGGCGCTTCCCATTATATAGACGCTGTGTTGGAAAGCCTTGCGCTTTACAGGCCGAATATCCCAATTGTATACAACTGTTCGGGCTATGAAACGGTCGAGAGCCTGCGGCGCCTGCAGGGGATAGTAGACGTCTATCTGCCGGATTTTAAATATGCAGACGATCAGCTTGCCCTGCGGTATTCTTCCGCACCGGGTTACCGGGAAACAGCCCTGCGGGCAATACACGAAATGGTGCGCCAAACAGGCGCGCCCTGCTTTGGCCCGGACGGCATGCTGCAAAAGGGCACGATTGTACGTCATTTAATACTGCCCATGCACACGAAAGACAGTATGGAAGTGCTTGGCCTTTTGCAAGAGAATTTTCAACAGCAGGTGCTGGTAAGCCTGATGGCGCAGTACATACCCTGCGGCAAGGCACAGCAATACCCGGAAATCAATCGCAAAATTACAAGACGGGAATATCAAAAGGTGCTGAAGTACCTGTTTGCGCTTGATCTTACGGGCTTTACGCAGGAGCTTACGGCAGCCGATGTACGTTTTGTTCCCAATTTTGACCTCAGCGGTATACCATAAGGTTTTTAAATTTGCAGATGTTGCTTTGTAAAAAGGCATTACCCCGAAGCCGTTATTTGTCCGACAGATGGGCAGGCAGATCTTGACAGCACGCGCCGCGTGTGGTATGATTTTTACATAAGATTGTTAATATTTTAACAAGTGGCTGCCCACCAATCCGTGCGTACTTTGCAACGGTTGCAGTGCGGGAATTTCAGCAAAAGCCGACTGCAATTTCCATTGACTTCCGGGAAAGAACTGATAAAATAGAAGACAGAAGAATAAAGCCGAATCCGCATGAAAAGGGGTGAAAATATGAAAGTGTATGTATGTGTAGGAAGTTCCTGTCATTTGCGTGGCTCTTATGACATCATTCAGCTTATGAAGGACCGCCTGAAGAAAAACGGGCTGGAAGACAGCGTAGAGCTGAGCGCGGCTTTTTGTCTGGGAAAATGTACGCAGGGCGTTTCTGTAAAAGTAGATGATGAAATTATCTGCGGTGTTTCCAGGGAAAATTTTGATGAAGTGTTTAACCAGTATGTTTTAAAAAAATAGTGTACAGAATTCGCTTCATTTGTAAAGAGGTGTAAGCAATGAGCAACTGCATACAGTTAAAAAAGTCCAATTGCAAAAATTGCTATAAATGTATACGGCACTGCCCGGTCAAGTCCATTAAGTTTACAAATAATCAGGCGCACATTGTAGAAGATGAATGTATCCTGTGCGGCATGTGTTTTGTTGCATGTCCACAAAATGCAAAGCAAATTCGCAACGACGTGGCCAAAGCAAAGGAGCTGCTTGCAACCGGCAGGGAAGTATATGTCAGCGTAGCGCCGTCTTTTGCAGCTAATTATGCGGGGGTGCATATTACTGCATTTGCCGAAGCAATGAAAAAGCTCGGCTTTGCCGGGGCGGAAGAAACGGCGTTGGGCGCAACAATTGTTAAAACAGAATATGAGCATATGGTTGCAGATTGTGAAAGCCCCGTGATTATTTCTTCCTGCTGCCATACGGTCAACACGCTGGTTCAAAAGTATTACCCGCAGGCACTGCCGTACCTTGCAAAGGTTTTGTCGCCAATGCAGGCGCATTGCGCACAGATTAAAAACGCACACAAAGGTGCATATACCGTTTTTATCGGGCCGTGTATTTCTAAAAAAGACGAAGCTGCCCAATATAGCGGAATGGTAGATTGCGTACTGACTTTTGAGGAACTTACGCAATGGATGCAGGAAGAAAACGTGGCGTTTGACGCCTCTGTTCCGGACCGCGAACAGGGCGGCAAAGCGCGCCTGTTCCCAACATCAGGCGGCATTTTGCGCTCTATGGCCTGCGACAGCGAGCGTTACAGTTATATGGTTGTTGACGGCGTTGAAAATTGTATGCATGCACTGGAAGATATTGTAAACGGTAAGCTTTCTGATTGCTTTATTGAAATGTCGGCCTGCGCCGGCAGTTGTATAGGCGGGCCTGCAATGGACAAACCGCATGTGGAGCCTGTCCGTGATTTTGTGTCCATTGACCGTTATGCGCCCAAAACGCGTGATTTTGCTTTTACAATGCCCCAGCGCGCGCAACTGAAAAAGGAAATGTCGTTTATCGGGCTGCACCACCAGATGCCCGGCAATAAAACGATTGAAGAAATTTTGCGCAAAATGGGGAAAACAAAGCCGGAAGACGAACTTAACTGCGGCAGCTGTGGGTACAATACCTGCCGGGAAAAGGCCGTTGCGGTTTATTTTGGAAAGGCGAATCTTACCATGTGCCTGCCATATCTGATTGAAAAGGCAGAATCGTTTTCCGATACGATCATTAAAAACACGCCCAATGCGATTATGGTTTTAAATGAAAGCCTGGAGATCCAGCAGATCAATTCCGCAGCGCGCCAGATTTTACATATTGGCAGAGTACAGGACGTTATCAACGAACCGGTCGTGCGGATTTTAGATCCGCTGCCGTATATGCAGATTTTAAACGACGGAAAAAATGTACACGACAAACGCGTTTACCTTGCAGAATATGATAAATATGTGGAGGAATCCATTCTTTACGACAAAAGCTTTCATATTATCATCAGCATTATGCGCGATGTGACCGAGGAAGAAAAACAAAAAGAAGAAAAAGAAGCCATCAGCAAAAATACGGTCGAAATTACAGATAAGGTCATAGAAAAGCAAATGCGCGTTGTACAGGAAATTGCTTCGCTTTTAGGCGAAACCACGGCAGAAACCAAAATTGCATTAACAAAGCTGAAGGAGTCTTTGAGCAATGAATAATCTCTGTACGGAAATTGGGTATCACAGCCTGATCAAGCACGGCGAACAGCTTTGCGGCGACCATGTAGAGGTTGTTGGTCAGGGAGAAAACAGCTTTGTTATGGTGCTGGCCGACGGCCTTGGCAGCGGTGTAAAGGCCAATATTTTGGCAATTTTGACCTCAAAGATCATCTCTACCATGATGGCCGAAAACCTGAGTATTGAAGAGTGTGTTTCCACCATTGCCTCCACCTTGCCGGTTTGCGAGGTCCGAAAGGTTGCGTATTCCACTTTTACGATCCTCCGTGTGGTCGACAACGAGGAAGCGGAGATTATCCAGTATGATAACCCGCATGTGATTTTTCTGCGCGACGGAAAAAACGTGGAATATGACAAAACCGCGATGGAAATTGGCGGAAAGACCATTTACAGCTCAAAAATCCCCCTGCAGGAAAACGATGTGTTTCTTGCCATGAGCGACGGCGCAATTTATGCAGGCGTTGGAAAAACAATGAACTTTGGCTGGCAGCGGGAAAATATTGTGGAATTTATGGAAAAGCTGTATGACAGCGAATATACGGCAAAAACGCTTTGTACGCTGCTGCTGGACGAATGCGACCGCCTGTACGCCGGCCAGCCCGGGGACGACACTACGGTCGGCGCGCTTAAAATACGCAGGCGCAGCCCGGTGAATCTGCTGATCGGCCCGCCCTCCAACCCGGAAGATGTAAACAAAATGATGGCGTTGTTTTTTGCAAAGGAGGGCAAGCATATTGTCTGCGGCGGAACGACTTCCAGCCTTGCGGCGGGATATCTGGGCAAGCCTGTAGATACTGTGCTGGATTATCTGGACCCTGAAATCCCGCCGACTGCCAAAATTGAAGGCGTGGATCTGGTCACAGAGGGCGTTATTACGATGAGCCGTGTTCTGACCTATGCAAAAAGCTACCTGGAAAGCAACGAGCTGTATTCCGACTGGAGCTTTAAGCTTGACGGCGCTTCCCAAATATCCAGGCTGCTGTTTGAGGAAGCGACCGACATTAATTTTTATGTAGGCCGCGCAGTAAACCCGGCGCATCAAAATCCCAATCTTCCAATCAGCTTTAACATCAAAATGCGTCTGATCGAAGAATTGAGCGAAGCGTTAAAAAAGATGGGGAAACGTATAAAAGTCAGCTATTTTTAATACATTGCAGCTGCGGCGACCGCCGCAGAACGCTTCTTTTGGAAAGGAAGGCATATGGAATGAGAAAGTTTGACACGAAAGTGCAGCACCTTAAATATAAGGTGTTGCGGGAAGTAGCAAGGCATGCGTTTGAGGGCACGCTGCTTGAAAGCTTTAACGATATTGCAAAAGTGATTGTAAAAGGCCCCAAGCCGACCATGCGCTGCTGTATTTATAAAGAGCGTGCGATTGTTGCCGAACGCATAGGCATAGCAACGGGCGGAAATAAAAAAAATCCGAATATTATCGAAGTCATAGACATTGCCTGCGACGAGTGTCCGGAGGGCGGCTATAACGTCACGGATGATTGTCGGGGCTGTATTGCCCACCGTTGTGAAGATGTGTGCAGACGCGGCGCAATTACATTTGACGAAAAGCAAAAAGCGCATATTGATAAATCCAAATGTGTAGAATGCGGTATGTGCGCCAAGGTTTGCCCGTACAGTGCAATTGCCAACTACAAGCGTCCGTGTGTGCGCGCCTGTAAGGTAAAGGCGATTGGGATGAATGAAGAGACAAAAGCCGCCTCTATTGATTATGATAAATGTATATCCTGCGGTGCCTGCGTCTATCAGTGCCCGTTTGGCGCAATTGATGATAAATCTTTTATCCTTGATGTGATTGATCTGATCAAACAGAGCGAAAACAACAGTAAATTTAAACTGTATGCTGTTGTGGCGCCGTCAATATCCAGCCAGTTTAGTTATGCAAAGCTGGGGCAAGTGGTCAGTGGTATTAAGCAGCTGGGCTTTTTCAGCGTGGTCGAAGCGGCGCTCGGCGCAGACATGGTTGCCTATGCAGAAGCTAAGGAGCTTGCAGAAAAGGGATTTTTGACCAGCTCCTGCTGTCCGGCCTTTGTTGACTATATCAAAAAACAGTTTCCATCTATGGTGGAGCATATTTCCCATAATCTTTCACCGATGGCGACAATCGCAAAGTATATCAAGGAATCAGACAATACAGCCAAGATTGTATTTATCGGCCCCTGTACGGCAAAGAAGATGGAGGTTCAGCAGGAGCATGTCCGCCCATATATTGATGCAGTCATTACCTTTGAAGAGCTGCAGGCGTTAATTGACAGCCGTGATATTGATATTTCCATTTTACAAGAGGATGTTTTGGACAATGCTTCTTATTACGGAAGAATCTTTGCCAGAAGCGGCGGTCTTGCAGACGCCGTAGCACAAGGGCTGAAAGAACAGGGGCTGGAGGATTTTACACTTAAGGCAATTTCCTGCGATGGGATAGAAGAGTGCAGAGCAGCTCTTTTGAAGGCTTCCAAGAATGTTCTGCCAAACAACTTTATTGAGGGGATGGCCTGCACGGGTGGCTGCATTGGCGGCGCCGGCTGTCTGACGCACGGTGCCAAGGATAAAAGTCAGGTGGACGCTTATGGCAGGGAAGCACACGAGAAAACCATATCGGACGCAATTGGCGTTTTAAAATAATTACAATTTTGATATATTGTTTTTACAAACCGCCGTACAGTTAAAACGCTGCACGGCGGTTTCTTTTTAAAAATAAAGCATATATATGGTTGAGTGTTGTGTAATAAAGCAGATAAAAATGCAGGTTAAATTGCAACAATTTTGAAATTGTTGTAAAAAATTGTAATAAATGTAAAAATGCATGCCGGCATTTCAGTAATAATTACAGTAGATATTTTCGGAAGATGTTGCTAAAATATTACTTGCAGTATTAAAAATTGCTTTTTTAAAGAAAAATTCGACTATTTGTTTATTTTTTATGGTTTGGTGGTTTGGTATGAGAATAAAACGGATTCTTTCGCTTTATGTTGCGGCAATGGTTTTTCTGTCATCGCTGTTTTTCTGTGTTTCGTCTGCCGGCGCAGCGTCTGGCGCGTCGTTTACACCCCGGTTGACGGAGCCTGCGAAAACAAATAAGTATTATTTCGACGCCGATTACAATTTGTTTTATAAATATGGCTACGGTATGCCTAACTGCACGGCGTATGCATACGGAAGGGCCTACGAAATTCTTGGAACGCGCCCTGACCTTTGCCCTTATAATGCAGGCGAGTGGTGGACCTATAATATAGCAAATGGTTTTTATGATTACGGGCAAACGCCAAAGCTTGGGGCAATTGCCTGTTGGGATAATTACGATTCCAACTATGGACATGTGGCGGTCGTTGAAAAAGTATCCGGTAAAAATGTAACGTTTTCCGAATCTGCATATAATAGCACAATGTTTTTTACAGAGACGATCAGTACGGATGATTCCCATATGGGGTATCCCGGGTATCGTTTTCTGGGGTATATTTATATTGGCGATTTTTCAAACAGCAGTTCAGGCGGACAAGCTGAAGAGCCGACCCGGAAAATGGCAACGCAGTTGTGGAAAATTACGTCGGATAACGGTGTAAATTTCAGAAGCAATGCAGGGACAAGCTATCAGAGCCTTGGTGTAATTCCATATGGTACAAACATTAAAATTATAGAAACGAAAACTTCGGGCGGCTATACCTGGGGAAAAACAACTTACCGTTCCCAAACAGGCTGGTGTGTTCTGGATTATGCCAGTAAGCTTGGCGTAATGGGCGACTTAAACCAAAATGGTAAAGTTGAAATTTCAGACGTGATTCTTTTCCAAAACTATATTGCCAAAAAAGCAACTTTAACCGCAACACAAATGCTGCTGGCAGATGTAACCGGGGATGGGAATTGTGCCACAACCGATACGGTGATGATTCAAAAATATATTGGAGGCTATCTTGCTAACCTTTAACAACCATTTAACAACAATAATGACCGCCCTGTACAAACTTTGGTACAGGGCGGTTTGTTTTAGAAAAAAGCCTTGCTCAGTTTTTCTTTGCAAGTATATTTTGCAGCAGCAAAACATCTTCTATTGTGAGCAGGCAATCGCCGTTTAAATCTGCGGTGGTTTTAATCTGTGCTTCGTCCAGCACAAGAAATTTTGCCAGGTGTTTTTGCATAAGCAACACGTCAGAAATATTTATATATCCGTTACCGTCCACATCGCCCCTGAGGAAAGGGCTCTTTGATGCAATTGCTTTGATCACGAGCGTTCCGCCAATTTCATCGTTATTGAACAGAGTTCGGTAAACGTCGGTAAGTTCCAGAAAAGTTCCGTCTAAAAACAGGTAACAGTCGCCCTTGTGTACATCGGGCAAAAAAGTCATTTTGTTTACAGTAGTGTTTTTCAGCCATTCTCCCACACCAAGAGAGGCGTGCGTGTCCGTACCCGCGGCGTTAATCCGAACACCCAGAGCACCTTTTCCCTCCGGTACAATAAAGCCGGAAGTTTCTGCGCTCACATAGCCACTGTAAGGAACTCGCCCGTTTGCAAGCAGACGCCACCGGGCCTGGTCCTGTACCGGCACGCCGCCTTCGCAGGGAATATAGTACACAGTATAAGCGGCTCCTGCAGCCTCGCTTTCAAATATAACCTGTTCTATAGACTGGTAGGCGTCAGAAAAATCAAATACGTTTGCATAGGTCATTTGCGTAAGATACTCTTTCCCCGTGTTTGCATTTTCATAAACAGCCATATCATACGTTGCACCGTAAATTTCGTTTTGGTATATTTTCTGGTTTTCTTTTACCAGGTCCGCCCGAACAATTGCGTAATTTTTTCCGTAGCGCTTGTTAAAAATATATTTGTCTTCATAGGAAATCCAGTAAAAGCCTTCTACGTTGCTTTGCGCACCCCAACTGTTTTTTACCAGCCAGGCGCCGTCTTTTTGTGGCCTGTAAAGCGGGTTAAAGTTTTCTTTTTCATATTGGTCGTTCCACCCGATGACAGATACGACGTGCCCGCCTGTGTTCGCGCTGCCCGGAAAATCGTCAGGACAGTAAAATGCCGTTTTCTGTTTGTTAAAATACTTTTTCAGCGTGCTGCAGCCTGCCGTAACGCTGCCGTATGTATAAATGGCTTGTTTGATGGAGTCGGGGTCGTTTTCCAAAAACATCAGATCTGTTACACCAATGGTGGTAACGCCTTTTTGGTCAATTTCCTCAAAACTTAGCGTATCACCGCTTCTATATGGAATGTCGCTTTCCAAACGTGGTCCACTCCATGATGTAAAATAGCCCGGCATCATCTGGGAATAACCGCCGTCTGTATATGTACGTTGCCAGCCGGTTCCGTTTGTGCGCGTAGTTGCCCAGTGGTTTGCATGTTCCTCTGAAAGGTCAAAGCTGCCAAATTCGTTTTTTATAAGATAGGTTTCAAGGCCGGATATAGCGCCGAAAACCCAGCAAGTGTTCAGGTTTCCCTGGTCTTTTACGGGTGTTACATACCCAAAATCTGCCGAACTGTAGGAAGCAGGCAGCGCAATACCATTGCGTTTAAGCACCGTGCCGGTGCTTTTATACATTTGCGGAACAAGCAAATCCTTGCTCCCGTTTTGCAGATAGCTTGCATATTCTTCCGTATAAGAAGGGCTTGCTATAGAATACTTGTTGTTGCCGTCTGCCGTGAATTTTTTGTTTTCAACAGCGCCGGCGGGGAAAGCAGATGCAAAGATAAAAAATGCAGTACAAAGACATAGAGCGGCCGTAAGGCGTTTTTTTCTTTTCATAATGACCTCGCTGATTTTATAGTAGACAGTATATTTGTAAAAAGTGCGGTTTCATAATCTTTTTGCCTGTGGATATGCTATATTGTATCAGTATAAAATGGAAAAGTAAATAGGCTGTGGAAAACCCGGAAAGAAAAAGGAGAAAAATATGCAGGTAAGAACGGATCTTGCACTTGAAGCAAAGGAAATAGCAGGCGGAAAAATGCAGGGTGTGCAGTATGGCACGCAAAAGTACCAAAATATGACCGTAACAAGAATGCGCATTACACAAGAAGAAGCAGCAAGGAAAATGCAGAAAGAAACAGGCACATACATCACAATAGAGCTGCCACCGTTGACAGACGACTTCCGGGAAACAGATCAGCGCCTGCTGATTATTGCAGAGGAAATCCGCTCCCTTTTACCGGAAAAAGGGCTGGTGCTTGTAACCGGGCTTGGAAACCTGAATATTACGCCGGATGCGCTTGGCCCAAAAGCCGGTGCGCAGGTTCTGGCAACCAGGCATATAACGGGAGAACTTGCCCGGAGCACAGGACTTGACGCTTTACGGCCCGTTGCAGTGTTAGCTCCCGGTGTTTTGGGCCAGACAGGCATAGAAACCGGCGAGCTTATTTTCAGCGTGGCGCAGAAAATCAGGCCGAGCGCAGTAATTGCCATTGACGCGCTGGCCTCCAGAAGGTTGGAACGCCTTGGCTGCACTATGCAGATTTCAGATACAGGGATATCCCCGGGAGCCGGGGTGGGGAACCACCGACTGAAAATCAACCAAAAAACAATGGGCGTCCCTGTTATAGCAATTGGCGTTCCCACCGTGGTGGATGCAGTAACGCTTGCATCCGATCTTTTACTGGACAGCAGTGCAAAAGCGCAGAGCGCTGTGCGCCGCACAGTTTCCCCAAACGGACAGACAATGGTTGTGACCCCGCGGGAAATCGACCTGCTGATTGAGCGGGGGGCAAAACTGATCAGTATGGCGGTCAACTGCGCACTGCATCCGGATTTTACACTTCCCGACCTGCTTTCCCTTGTAGGATAGAGCGCATAAAACAAAATCGGTATGCATACCTATAAGTTAGAGCAATGCTGTATGGGCGGGGGAAAAGGTATGCAGACGCAAAAAAGAAAAAAACTGGTAAACGGAACCGCGGTGGTACTTTCGCTTGCAATTGCGGTGTTGTCCGCTGTTTGTGTGGGGGCAAGACTTCCCTCTGCTTTAGGTGGAGAAACCACTCGTCTGCAGTTAATGGCCGCAGGTCTTACCATGCCGGACGGCACCGTAAAACAGCAAGAAAATCCAACAGCGCCCGTTGTAAGCACAATTGCAGACGCAGACCAGGCACGCAAAACCGAAAGTACGGGAAATAGCGAAAAAGAGGAAACTGTCCCCAGAAAAAAAGACAGCGACGGGCACGAAGGGGAAAGGACTTTTCCCGTTATTGAAAGCCAGTATGGAGCTTCCGGTGTAGAATATGATAACTTTTCAATCCGCAATACAACAGATTATGTAATCAACGTAGGGCAACAACTGCAGCTTCCGCTTGGGTTTGAAATGGAAAACACGGCAAAGCCGCAGGTGCTCGTCGTACATACGCATACAGGGGAGGCCTATATGCAGGAAGACCTTGGTTATTACTACGAAAATTACAACGGCAGAGATACAGACGATAACTATAACGTTACACGTGTTGGAGCCGCAATTGTTGATACGCTTAACGCGCACGGAATTGGTGCGCTGCATTCGACCACGCACCACGACGACCCCAGCTACAACGGTTCGTACGACCGAAGCGCCGAAACTATATACAGCTATCTGGAAGAATATCCGACGATTAAAGTGGTAATTGATCTGCACCGGGACGCAATTGGATATGGTGGAGAAAGCGGTAAAATCAAGCCGACGTTTGTTGCAAACGGAAAAAAGGCCGCGCAGATTATGATCATGAGTGGTTACGACCCTACAGGCGCGTATGGATTTTCTCACTGGGAATATAATTTGCGCTTTGCCCTGCGTTTGCAGCAGACGGCGGAAACACTGTATCCGGGTATGACGCGGCCGCTTTATTTTGGGGACTTTGCTTATAATATGTCCATAAATACTGGATCGCTGCTGATAGAAGTTGGAACGGACGTCAATACTCTGGATGAAGCCGTATATTCCGGGGAGCTTTTGGGGGAGGTTCTGGCCCAGGTTTTAAAGTCGGCTTAATACAGGTGGAATTATTTTAAAATGCTATAGACAAAAAGGTTGTGAAGTGGGTATAATTTAAAAAAGCCTTTTTGAAAGGAACGAAATAAAACATGAAGTGCAAAAAAACAGTATTGCTGTTTTTAACAGCGGCATTACTGCTTATGGCGGCGCACACAACCGTGCTGGCATTGCCGGAGGATGAAACCGCCCCCAGTAGCGCCTATACGCCGGAAACGCAGCCGCCTTCAGTATCGTCCACAGAACCTGTGGAGTCACAGCCCGTCCAGCCGGGCTCCGAACCGGAACCTACCCAGCCCGAGCCTACCCAGCCGCCTCAAACCCGGCCGCAGGAAACCCAACCGCCTGACGTTTCTTATCAGGAAACCGACCCGCCTGTTTCACAGGAGGAAACGCACCCGCAGGAGAGCCAGTCTTGGCTGGATATTTTTCAGCTGCCGACACAGACGATTCCTACAGAGGATGTAACCATTCCCGAGAAGGAAAATAACAATACGACTACAACGCAATATGTGGTAATGGGCATATTCATGTGGGTCGTAATTGTGTTGGGCGCATTGATCACCGTTGGCATACTTGCCAGTACGCACAGAAGAAAACACGGAAAATAAAAACGGCTACATACAAAACCCGGCAGACTGCCGGGCCGCATGAAAAAAAGCAGGAGGATAGACGGTTCCTCCTGCTTTTTAGAGCATGCATTTTGCTTTTAGCGCTGAATAACGCCGCAGGCCAGTTTATCGCCGGAATCCCCGGACGGCTGCGTTTTAAAATCGTCGGCTTTGCTGTGAATAACGACCGTATGACCAAGAATATCCCGGATCCGAAAGCGGTTTGTAACAAATGCGCACCATGCGCTTCCATTATTAGCAAAAAGAGGCGGAAGGTCGCCAGCATGGGCAGGGTGCGGGCAGTTTTTCGGATTATAATGGGATTTTGTATCTGCAAACGGGTCCTGTGCATTTCCGGTGCAGCTGCCGCCCTGGTGGATGTGCATGGCAAAAATATTTTCGGCGCATTCTGCGGTGTCTGTCGGTAGTCCGGCAATGTCTGCTATGACCAAAACACCACGCAACGTTTTATAAAAAGCGACGGTTCCGTCAATTTTTGGGTTATGAGGGCCGCCCTTTATCTGTGCAAAAGCCTCCGGCTTCCGTTTTTCCATTTTCCGCGCGTAATTTTTTGTTGTATTTTCCCAAAGCATTCTATCAGCTCCTTTTATATCCAGAATATGCGCGCGCGCCATACAGGTGCGCGTATCCTGAAAAGCATTTCTCATGCCTGCGCTAAGAAGCGTGTCTGTAAAGATGGGAAAAAATAAATGCCCGCCGCATCCATTGTGCGGCGGGCAAACTTCTTGTTTTGTTTATTTGTTTAAAAAGGACTTTACAAGCGTTTCCAAAAGATCGTCCCGGTCAATTTTACTGATAATATTACGTGCGTTGTTATGGGTTGTAATATATGTGGGATCTTCGGAAAGAATGTAGCCAACAATTTGGTTGACGGGGTTATACCCCTTTTGCTTGAGCGCGTCATAAACAGTGACCAGCGCTTTTTTTATTTCGTCGTCCTTGTCGCCACCCAGTGAAAAAACCATCGTCTTGTCAAACATGCTTCCACCTCCACTGTAGCCATTATACTACGCGGTAAATTTAAGTTCAATAACAAATTGTGAACTTTTATACCGGGGAAAAATCAGGCTCTCAAAACGGCGCCGGATTTTTCAAGCGCTTTTATAATCTTGTCCATCAAAACGCTTGCCTGTTCGTCTGTCAGCGTGCTGTCGGCGCTTCTTAAAGCAATATTAAAGGCAACGCTTTTTTTCCCGGCTTCAATTTGTTTCCCCTGGTAAACGTCAAATAGAGAAAGAGAATCCAAATGTTTTCCGGCAGCGGCGGTAATCGCCTTTTCAAGTGTAAGAACAGGAATGCCCTCGTCGCAGATAACGGCAAGGTCTCTGGTAACGGCGGGATATTTGGGAAGCGGCGTATAGTGCTTTTCCTGATTTGCATGGGCATACATAACGTCTGCGTCCAGAGAAAACACATATACCCTTGTTCCAATCCCGTAATTTTTGACGCATTCCGGGTGAATTTCTCCAATTATACCGAGCTCCTGCCCGTTTATTGTCAATACGGCGCACCTGCCGGGATGATAACCAAATCTGTCGTCTGCCGCTTGTATATCATAATCGGAGACGCCAAGTTTTGCAAGCAGCGCTTCCAAAATACCCTTAGCAGAGAAAAAGTCGCAATCTCCGTAAAATCCCGCAATCAGTGTGTTTTTTTCCAGCGGCAGTTTGTCGGGTGCCGTAGGGATGTACTCTTTGGCAAGTTCAAACAAATGTGCGGCAGTATTGCGGTTGCTGTAATTTTTTGCAAGTATTTCCAACATGGAGGGCAGTGCGGTTGTACGCATAATGCTGCTGTCTTCCCCCAATGGGTTTGAAATTACAACAGAATTACGCAGCGGGTGGTTTTCCGGCATTAGAACCTTATTATAATATTTGGGGCTGATGAAGGAATAGGTCATAATCTCCGAAAGCCCCATTGCAAGCATAGAAGCAGTAATGCGCATGTCAAACTTCTGCCTTTCGCTGTATTTGCCCTGCGCTCCGCCGCTTAAAGCCGTTGAAGCAATTTGATTGTAGCCGTAAAACCTTGCAATTTCCTCTGCGATGTCTGCTTTGTGTACAAGATCTGGGCGAAAAGTCGGGACGACAATATTTTCCCCAATTATTTTACAGCCTGTTTTTTCAAGAATTTTTTGCATTTGTCCGCTTGTAATATCTGTTGCAAGAAAGCGGTTGATCCAGGCAGGGTCAAACGCAATGGTCCGCTGCGCCGGCTCAAAACAGCTGTCCGCCACAACGCCGTCCATTACGTCTCCGGCGTCCAGAAGCTCTACCAGTTCGCAGGCGCGCTCCAGGGCGGGCAGGCAGGCGTTGGGATCCAGTCCCTTTTCGTAACGGGAAGAAGCGTCTGTGCGCATGCCGTGTTGTTTTGCCGTAAGCCGTACAGAGCTGCCAAGGAAGGTGGCGGATTCAAACACGATCGTTGTCGTGTCGTCCATAATACCGCTGTATTCTCCGCCCATTACACCGGCAATGGCAACAGGTTTACAAGCGTCGGCAATGACCAGATTGTTGTCTGTCAGTGTACGGTCTACGCCGTCAAGCGTGGTGATGGTTTCGCCGTTTTTTGCCCGGCGCACCTGAATTTTTCCACCTTCAATATAGCGCAGGTCAAAGGCGTGCATTGGCTGGCCGTATTCCAGCATAACATAGTTTGTAATATCCACTATGTTGTTGATCGGGCGCACGCCCATGGCGCGCAGGCGTGCGCGCATCCAGCGTGGGGACGGCTTTACCCGCACATTTTTTACAACCCTTGCGCTGTATACATAGCAGAGGTCGGCAGCTGCAATATTTACCTGCAGCATATCGCGGCAGTCGCCGTGACCGGCCTTGACAACAGGTGTATGCAGTTGCAGCGGCTGGTCAAACGTTGCAGCCGCTTCACGCGCAAGGCCGATGACGGAAAAGCAGTCGGGGCGGTTGGAGGTAATTTCAAATTCTACTTTTATATCGTCCAGGCCGATTGCACTTTTAATATCCTGGCCAATGCTGCAATCCTCCTGCAGGACAAAAATTCCGTCCTCAATGGCATAGGGGAAATCGTGCGTTGTAAGCCCCAGTTCGCCCAATGAGCAGAGCATACCGCAGCTTAAAACGCCGCGCAGTTTGCCTTTTTTAATTTTTGTGCCATCCGCCAGCACAGAATGGTCCTTTGCAACAGGTACAAGGTCGTTCTGCTTTAAGTTGGTCGCGCCTGTTACAATTTGCAAGGGGGCGTCTTCTCCAACGTCAACCTGGCAGACAACCAGCTTGTCCGCTTCAGGATGTTTTTCAATCGAAAGAATTTTACCTACGACGACATTCTCTATTTTTGCGCCTTCCGTTTCAAAGCCCTCAACTTTCGAGCCGCTCATGGTCATTGCTTCTGCAAAGGCCCTGATTGGCATGTTTACAGGTGTAAATTCGTTTAGCCATTTCATTGAAAGATTCATTTTCTATTCCACCCTTTCTTCCAGATTGGATCAAAATTGTTTTAAAAAACGCATGTCATTTTCAAAGAAAAGGCGCATGTCGTCTATGCCGTATCGGCGCATTACCACGCGCTCCAATCCCATGCCAAGCGCAAAACCGCTGTATACTTCAGGATCGATCCCGCAGTTTGCCAGAACCTTGGGGTGTACCATACCGCAGCCCAAAATTTCGATCCATCCTTCGCCTTTGCACAAACGGCAGCCTTCTCCATGGCAGGAAAAGCACTGTACGTCCACCTCTGCCGACGGTTCGGTAAACGGAAAATGGTGAGGGCGGAAGCGCACAACAGAATCTTCTCCATATAAGCGTCTGACAAAAATTTCAAGTGTTCCCTTTAAATCTGCAAAGGTAATTCCTTTGTCAACGACAAGCCCCTCTATCTGATGAAACAGCGGGGAATGGGTGGCGTCCACCGCGTCGCTGCGGTAAACTCTTCCCGGCGATATAATGCGGATCGGCGGTTTTTGTTTTTCCATAACACGTACCTGTACAGAAGATGTCTGCGTCCGCAGAAGAATATTGTCGTTAATATAAAACGTGTCCTGCGTATCCCTTGCGGGATGGTCTTTTGGTATATTGAGCGCTTCAAAGTTATAATAGTCGTATTCAACCTCTGGCCCTTCCACAATTTCAAAGCCCATACCTACAAAGATCTCTTTAATTTCGTCGAGCACAATAGAAAGCGGATGCTTTGCGCCAAGCGTAATCTTGTTTCCTGGGAGCGTAACGTCAATTTTTTCCGCCTTAAGCTGCTCCTGCTGCTTTTTTTGTGCAAGCTGGGCTTTTTTGCTTTCAATTGCGCCTTCAATATATGCGCGCGTCTCATTTGCCATTTGCCCGACCAGCGGCCGCTCCTCCGGGGAAAGTTTCCCCATTTGTTTTAATATGGCTGTTAGCTCGCCTTTTTTCCCCAGATATTGAATGCGCAGCTGTTCCAGGTCCTGTATAAGGCTTACATGTTCCAGCGCAGCCTTTGCAGCCTGGCGAATGGACTCTAATTGGTTTTTCATAATTTTCTTCCTTTCTTACTTAAGATTGTTTCCCGCGCAAAGGCAAGGTTTGCGTCTGAAATAAAAAAGCTTTCGTCCATTTCCGTAACCGGAAAGGGACGAAAGCATGCTTCCGCGGTACCACCCTGTTTTTTGCCAAAGAGCAAACACTCCTGCGGCCAGTAACGGTGCCTGCCGTCGCAGCCTAATGGGAAAACCGTTCAGCTGCGCCGCTCAAAAGGGAACTTCATCCGTCTGTCTTTATAAACGTCCTTTCAGCCGGGGGAGCGTTCTCTCTGACAAAAAGAAATAGGCGGATTACTTCCTTTTTCACAGCGTTTCGGTGTGAATATTTTGCTTTGATACAAACTATAGCATCTTTATAAAAAAAAAGCAAGACTTTCTGTTTATAATTCTTGTAAAGCCTTTTTCTTTGTGCTATGATTTGAAAAGATAGTCTGAAAGGCAGAAATAAAAGGTGGATGTAAAATGGACGTTTTTGTGGAATATCTTGTCAAAAAAAAGAGAACGGTGCGTGACAACCTGATCACCGTTTCCATTTTGCTGTGTGTGGTTCTGCTGCCTCTTGCATGCTGTGCCCTGGCCCAGCTTACAGGGATTTATTACCTGATTATGGTGGGCTTTTTTGTGCTGATTGCTGCAATCTATGGCGCGTGGTATCTGATCACCAGCCAAAATGTGGAGTTTGAATATAGTGTAACCAACAACAATATCACGGTCGATAAGGTTATTGCAAAGCGCAAAAGAAAGCGTATTTTGAGCATGGATATAAAAAAGATTGAGGAAATGGGAAAGCTCAATGAAAAAGATTATGGACGAAGAAAGTATGATAAAATCTTTTTTGCAGGAGCCACCGAAGACGGCGACGATGTGTTTGCAGCGGTTTTTTACCTGGAAAAGTACGGGAATTGCCTTTTGATTTTTTCTCCAAATGAAAAAATCCTGCAAGCCATGCGCCCACACTTAAAAAGGGAAGTTGTCATGCAACTGTTTTATAAAAGAAATTATGCATAAAACGGTAAATAATTAAAATTTGATCGGAAAGGGAGAAGAAAATGTATCAGACTACAAAAAAGCTTTTCGCAGTCCTTTTGGCGGCCCTTATGCTTTTGGGATTTGCCTCCTGCACCACCTCGCCCGGTGGCAGCTCGACAGAGCCGACAGAACAGCCTTCCCAGGTGTCGTCCGCACAGGAGGAGACCACGCCGCAGAGTGAGCAGCTTCCGACAAAAGGGGAGTATGAGCTTGCTGCCGACATTGACCACGGCGCGATCCTTCACGCGTGGTGCTGGTCCTTCAACACAATTAAAGAAAATATGGAAAATATTGCGCGGGCCGGGTATACTGCCATCCAGACATCGCCCGTCAATGCGTGCAAGCCTGGGGAAGACGGCGGCATGCAATTGCAGGATAAAGACGGCAGTGCAAACAAAGGAAAGTGGTATTACCACTACCAGCCTACAGATTATACCATTGGCAATTATCAGCTTGGAACAAAAGAAGAATTTGAAGCTATGTGCGCAGAGGCTGACAAATATGGCGTCAGCATTATAGTAGATGCAGTTGTAAACCATATGACCAGCGATATGAATGCTGTTTCAGACAATATTTTTGATCTGACGGATTCCCCGTTCCACTCATTTGGCTCTATCAGCAATTATGGGGACAGGGAACAGGTTACGCAGGGAAACCTGCTGGCGCTTCACGATCTGAACACGCAGGATGAAGAAGTGCAGCAGTATATTTTAAACTATTTAAAGGAATGTGTGCAGGCGGGTGCGGACGGCTTTCGTTACGATGCGGCAAAGCATATTGAACTGCCGGATGACGATCCGGCCTATGCCAGCGATTTTTGGAGCGTTATTCTGGACAACGGCGCTGTTTTCCAATATGGCGAGGTTTTGCAGGGCGGCTCGGACCGGATTGCGGATTATGCAGAGATTATGCACGTGACGTCCCCGACTTATGGTCAGCAGGTGCGCAATGCGGTGCTTAATAAATCCCTTAAGGTATTAAACTGGAGCAATTATGCAGTCAATGAGGTTGAAGAGAATCGTTTGGTTACCTGGGTGGAATCGCACGATAATTACTGTAACGATGGTTCTTGGTCCATGCTCAACGAGCAGGATGTTAAGTGGGCGTGGGCGCTTATTGCGGCCAGAAGCGGTGGCACGCCGCTGTTTTTCAGCCGCCCGGACGGCGCGTCCATAGACGACCAGTGGGGAAACAACCAGATTGGCGCCAGAGGCAGCGAGCTGTTTATGGATCCGGATGTGGCTGCCGTTAATCAGTTCAGAAACCATATGGCCGGACTTTCTGAGACACTTTCCAACCCGATGGACAGCAGGGAAGCGGTCATGATTGAACGCGGAGACAAAGGCGCGGTTATTGTAAACGTCGGCGACGAGCCGCTGGCGTTGAAAAGCGTACCCAGTGTGCTGGCTGACGGAACGTATGAAGACAAGGTATCGGGCGCAAAGTTTACCGTAAAAGACCAGAGGATTGAAGGCACGGTAAAGGCCGGGCAAATTGTTGTATTGTATTAAATAAGAGAAACTGAAAATTAAAATCTCTGAAAAAGCCCCTGAAGGTATTTTTATGCTTTCAGGGGCTTGCTGTTTTTTATGCTGTGTGTTATAATGGCACTCGATTTTTTCTTTGGAGGATTTTAGAAATGTGGTTTACGTTTTCGCTGATTACAGCTCTTGCGTGGGGCGGATCGGACTTGTTTTCAAAAATGGGTGCAAACCCCAAAGATAAATACAGCCACTGGCGTATGGTGATTATGGTGGGGCTCGTTATGGGAATCCACGCCGTGTTGTATATTATTTATAAAACCTTTACAGAACCGGGCTTTTCTTACGACCCCATGAATATGGTGCGCTACCTGCCGGTTTCCTTTTTGTATATTCTTTCCATGACCATCGGCTATGCCGGCTTGCGGTATATGGAGCTTTCTGTTTCTTCCCCCATATGCAATTCTTCCGGCGCGGTTGCCATTTTGCTTTGTTTTTTAGTTATGGGGGAAACGGTTACTGCGCTGCAGCTGGTTGCGGTTATTTGTATTTTTATAGGGATTATCCTGCTTTCCGTTTATGAAAAGATTATGGATAAGCAGCAGCGGCTTAAACGAAAAATTGTGATTGATGCAAAGTATCAAATCAGCGTAATTGCAATTATTCTGCCAATTTTGTATTGTATTATAGATGGTCTTGGCACATTTGGAGACGCCTACGTGCTGGACAACTGGTTGTCAGAAGACCAGGCAAACCTGTCTTATGAGTTCACATTTCTGCTTTGTGCCGTTTTGGCGTTTATTTACCTTGTGTTTGTAAGAAAACAAAAATTCCATATATGGGATGAAAAGGTTAAAGGCGCGGGCGCTTTATGTGAAACGGCCGGGCAGTTCTTTTATGTATTTGCAATCGGCGACAATCCGATTGTCGCTGCGCCGATTATATCGTCTTACTGCGTTTTTTCCGTTCTTCTTTCCAGAATCTTTCTGAAAGAAAAGCTAAGAAAGGCGCAATACCTGATTATTTTGCTGGTGATTGCGGGGATTGTGCTGCTTGGTATTGCAGATGGCCTGTCGGGAGACGTATAAGCGGTTTTAACGTACACGCTGTTTTCGGTTGACGGCCACCACACCGCCAACGGCTCCGGAAAGCAGCATGGCGGCGGCTTTAATGACAGTTGCAAGTGTAATACTTTCTGTAGACATGCACAAACCTGCAATGACTACAACAAAAAACAGAGCCATACCTGTCAAAACACCGTAAAACATCCCGCGGCATTTGGCAATACGCACGGCTATGTAGCCGCCCCCCAGCGCACCCAGTGATGCAAATACCATTGTAATGGTAGAAAGCGCGCTGTCCGGTATGGTTTTCAGTTGAGAAAGGGCAACCGCCGCTAAAAGAAGCTCTGCCGTACACAGGATCATACCGCCGATTGTACCAAACAGAATCGCCTTTACGCCTTTAGGCATTCCGCTGTCATTATGCTTCACAGGAAAACCCCCTTAAAAATAAAAATACTGCTTTTGACAAACAAAAAATACCTATGGAAGGATGATGCGTCCATTCCATAGGTATTCTTGCTTTTTAAAAAATATACGAAATATGCAAAATCGTTTACTTTTCCTCTTCCTGCTTTTTCTTCTTTCTCTTAAAGAAACCGCCGGACGATGCAGTGTTTTTATCATCTGCCGGCTCGTCCTTAATTGTATCAACGGTAGAAATTGCCCAGCGCTTAAGCTGAATTTTATTTCTGTCCGCAGCTGTTTCTATCACAATGGAATCCGTTTCTTCTTTAATGCTGATCACTCTGCCCATAATTCCGCCTATGGTCGTAATTTCATCGCCAATTTCCAGGTTGTTGCGCATGGCCTGTTCCTGCTTTTTTCTTTTGGACTGCGGGCGGATCATAAAGAAATAAATGCCTGCAAAAATGGCCAGATAAATCAGGATAATAACCCACATTTGCCCCCCCATGCCGGAAGCGTCGCCAGACGTCCCTGTTCCAGCCGGCACACAGGAAGAAAAGGAAAGCGCAAGCAATGCTGCCGCTGCGGCAACTAAGAAAAATCGTTTCATTTTGTCCATCCTTTCGTATTTGCATACATTTTTACATTAATGCTCTCATTATAGCATAATAAATTTTTCTTGCAAGATAAATTTGCTAAATTCTGGCTCCCAAAACTTCTTTCTGTTCTTTGTAAAAACTTTCATATTTTCCTTCGTCCAACGCTTGCCGGATTTTTAAAAGCAGCGTATTGTAAAAATAAAGATTATGTATAACGGCAAGCCGCATACCCAGCATTTCACCGCTTTTCAAAAGATGGCGCAGATAAGCCCTTGAAAAATTTTGGCATACAGGGCATGTGCATTGCGGGTCAACCGGGGAAGAATCTAGCGCGTATTTTGCGTTATTTAAATTGCGGCAACCCTGCCAGGTGAACAGGTGGCCATGCCTTGCATTGCGGCTGGGCATAACGCAGTCAAACAGGTCTATACCCCTGTATACGCTTTCCAGTATGTTTACAGGGGTGCCAACCCCCATTAAATACCGCGGCCGGTTCTGCGGCAGATACGGCTGCAGCTGCTCAAGGATATGGTACATGACGAAATCCGGCTCCCCCACAGCCAGCCCGCCTACGGCGTAGCCCGGCAGGTCCAGTTCACGGATCTGTTTCATATGCTCAACCCGCAGATCGTCGTAGACGCCGCCCTGATTAATGCCGAACAGCAGCTGTTCTCTGTTTAGCGTGTCCGGCAGCGCGTTTAGACGCGCCATTTCATCCTTGCAGCGTATCAGCCAACGCGTTGTGCGTGCGATGGATTTTTTTGTATATTCGTAAGGGGAGGGGTTTTTTACACATTCGTCAAAAGCCATGGCGATGGTAGAAGCCAGATTTGACTGAATGCGTATGCTTTCCTCGGGTCCCATAAAAATTTTCCGGCCATCTATATGGGAGGAAAAATAAACGCCTTCTTCCTGAATATTGCGCAGTTTTGCCAGCGAAAACACCTGAAAGCCCCCGCTGTCTGTCAGGATTGGGCCGTTCCAGCGTGTAAAAGCGTGCAGGCCGCCCAGCTTTTTAATTGTTTCGTCGCCGGGGCGCAGGTGCAGGTGATAGGTATTACAAAGCTGTACCTGGCAGTGCAGTTCCTTTAAATCAAGCGCAGACAAAGCGCCTTTGATCGCGCCGGCTGTTGCCACATTCATAAACGCCGGCGTTTCCACAACGCCGTGCGGCGTGGTAAAGCGCGCTCTGCGTGCGCCGCCTTCCTGTTTTAAAATCTCAAACATTCGCATTGCTCCTTATAGAATCAGCATGCTGTCGCCAAAAGAGAAAAAACGGTATTTTTCTGCAACGGCTTCTTTATAGGCGTGCATGGTGTTTTCATAACCGGCAAAAGCGCTGACCAGCATAATAAGCGTGCTTTCCGGCAGATGAAAATTTGTAATCAGGCCGTCTAATACCTTAAAGGTATATCCCGGGTAAATAAAAATATCAGTCCAGCCGTCGCAAGCAATAATTTTTCCATGGGTTGTAGCGACCGATTCCAGCGTACGGCAGCTTGTTGTGCCCACAGAGATCACACGTTTTCCCGCTGCCTTTGTTTTTTGGATCAGGTCAGCTGTCTCCTGCGGAATTTCATAATGCTCCGCGTGCATTTTATGCGCTGTAACCTCCTCCGTTTTTACAGGCCTGAAGGTACCAAGCCCTACATGCAACGTAACAAAGCCGATGTTTACACCCTTGCTTTGTATTTTAGACAGCAGCTCCGGCGTGAAATGCAGCCCGGCTGTGGGCGCCGCGGCGGAACCGGGTATGCGGCTGTATACTGTCTGGTAGCGCTCCCTGTCTTTAAGTTCCTGCGTAATATAGGGCGGCAGAGGCATCTGGCCAATTTTATCCAGCGCAGAAAAAAAGCCTTCGTCGCTTGTAAACTGTACAATACGGTTCCCGTTTTCCAGCACCTGCAAAACCTGGCCCGTCATCAGCCCGTTGCCAAAAACAAAGCACGTCCCTTCTTTTGCGCGCTTCCCCGGGCCTGCAAGGCATTCCCATACGTTTTGGCGCTTTTGCTGCAAAAGTAAAAATTCCACCCTTGCGCCGGTATGGTTTTTGATACCGTAAATGCGCGCCGGTAAAACTCTGGAGTCGTTCAAAATCAGGCAGTCTCCGGCTTGCAGCTTGTCCGGTATATCGTAAAAATGCAAATGTGCAATGCTGCCGCTTTTTCTGTCAAGCGACAGCATTCTGGAGCTGTCGCGCGGTTCAACCGGCGTTTGCGCAATTAAGGCTTGCGGCAGATCATAATAAAAGTCGCTGGTCTTCATACAGGCTGTGTCCTTTCATAAAAGATTCACGATTTATAAATTGACAACATAAAATAAGGATGGTATATTATAAAGTAATAAAATATGGGGTAATGCGCGTGTTGCCGCGTGTAATTTCTATTATATTTTATTAAGGCGGAATTGACAACTTATTTTTTTAAGTTTTAATACAGGAGGATAAACATGAAGAAGTATAAGGTTGGTATTATAGGCGCAACAGGCATGGTAGGGCAGCGCTTTTCCCTGCTTTTAAGCAGGCATCCATGGTTTGAGGTGACAGCGCTTGCAGCCAGCAGCCGTTCTGCGGGAAAGGCATATCAGGATGCTGTGGGCGAGCGTTGGGCCATGCCGGACCCCATACCGGAAAACATACGGGGCATGCAGGTTTTGGATGCCTCGGAAGTGAAAAAGGTTGCCGGCCTTGTAGATTTTGTATTCTGTGCAGTGGATATGAAAAAAGATGCAATTAAAATGCTGGAGGAATCTTACGCAAAGGCAGAATGCCCGGTAATTTCCAATAACAGCGCCCACCGTGGAACACCGGATGTGCCAATGATTATTCCAGAAATCAACCCGCACCATGCGCAGATTATTCCTGCCCAGAGAAAACGGCTTGGGACGAAAAAAGGCTTTATAGCGGTTAAATCCAATTGCTCTTTGCAAAGCTATGTTCCCGCGATCGCACCAATTATGGATCTGGGTGTAACAAAAGTACTTGCCTGTACGTATCAGGCAATATCAGGTGCAGGGAAAACGTTTGAACACTGGCCGGAGATGATAGACAACATTATCCCGTATATTGGCGGGGAAGAAGAAAAATCGGAGCAGGAGCCCATGAAAATATGGGGGCGTATGGAAAACGGCGTAATTGTCAACGCCCAGGGACCGTGCATTACCTCCCAGTGTCTTCGCGTTCCTGTAAGTGACGGCCACACGGCTGCCGTTTTTGTATCGCTTGAGAAAAAGGCGTCTATGGAAGAAATTATTTCGAAATGGGAAAGCTATAAGGGCAGACCGCAGGAGCTGAATCTTCCCAGCGCGCCAAAGCAGTTTTTACATTATTTCAGGGAAAACGACAGGCCGCAAATAAAATTGGAAAGAAATCTGGAAAACGGGATGGCGGTGTCTATTGGCCGTCTGCGTGAAGACAGCCAGTATACCATTAAGTTTGTGTGTATGTCCCACAACACGCTCAGAGGGGCCGCAGGCGGTGCGGTGCTGATGGCGGAGCTTCTCTGTGCAGAAGGCTATATGGACTGACCTTGCCTATACGACAGATCAATACGATGGGGGTAATCAGATGAGTAAACCTGTTTTTACAGGCTCCGGCGTTGCCATAGTAACGCCTATGCATGCCGACGGTTCCATTTATTTTGAAGAATTTGGCAGGCTGATAGATTTTCAGATCGAAAATGGGACAGACGCGATTGTCGCCTGCGGCACGACAGGCGAATCGGCTGTGCTTAACCATAAAGAGCATTGCGATGTAATTTCCTATGCGGTTGAGCGTGTAAACGGTCGTGTGCCGGTGATTGCAGGAACCGGCAGCAACGACACAAATTATGCAATAGAGCTTACCAAAGAAGCACAGGCACTGGGCGCAGACGCCATTCTTTCCGTTACGCCCTATTACAATAAAACCTCCCAGCAGGGGCTGGTCCGGCATTTTTCCTGTATTGCCGACAGCGTAAATATTCCTGTTATACTGTATAACGTACCCGGCAGAACAGGCTGCAATATTCAGCCGCAAACGTATGTACCGCTTGCAAAGCACGAAAATATTGTGGCCACCAAAGAGGCCAGTGAAAACATATCGGCAATTGCAAAGATTTTTGCATTGTGCGGCGACTCGCTCGACGTGTATTCCGGCGCTGACGACCAGACTGTACCGATTATGTCCCTGGGTGGCTTGGGGGTTATTTCTGTTTTTGCAAACATTATGCCCCGGCAGATGCACCAGATTACACAACTTATGCTTGATGGAAAGTGCAAAGAGGCAGCCAGGCTCCATTTACAATATTTGGAACTGATGAACGCCTTGTTCAGCGACGTAAACCCAATCCCCGTAAAGACTGCCATGAATCTAATGGGCTTTACATGCGGGGAATGCAGGCTGCCGCTTGTGCCTATGAGCGCCGGCGCGCTTTCCGGGTTAAAGGAATGCCTTAAAAAGTTTGGATTGCTGTAAAATCCCGTGTGATTTGGGCGGAGGATGAAGAAATGACAAGGATAATTTTAAGCGGCTGTAATGGAAAGATGGGGCAAACGATTGTCCGTGCTGTGGATCAAAGGGAAGATGCTGTGATCGTTGCCGGGGTAGATATTTTTACCTCCTGCGGGTATGACTTCCCTGTATTTGACGATTTTTCAAAAATAGATATAAACGCAGATGTAATCATAGATTTTTCAAACCCTTCTACGCTTGACGGTTTGCTTTCTTATGCATGCGGGCATACAACGCCGGCGGTGATTTGTACAACGGGGTATTCCGCCGCGCAGGTGGCAAGTATAAAAAAAGCGGCTGAAACAGTCGCCATTTTTTATTCAGGCAATATGTCGCTTGGCATCAATCTTTTAATTGCTCTGTCCAAAAAAGCGGCCGCCGTATTTGGCCGGGAATTTGATATAGAAATTATAGAAAAACACCATAACCAGAAAATTGATGCTCCAAGCGGCACGGCCTTGATGATTGCAGACGGCATTTCTTCCGTTATGGAAAAAGAGCCGCAGTATGTGTATGACCGCCATTCTTACAGAAAGAAAAGGGAAAAAAATGAAATTGGAATTCACACAGTGCGCGGCGGTACCATTGTCGGCGAGCATGAGGTTTTGTTTGCAGGGCACGACGAGGTGCTTGCCATTAAACATCAGGCGCAGTCCAAAGAGGTATTTGCAACCGGAGCGGTCAATGCCTCTGTGTTTTTAAATGGAAGGGCTGCGGGCATGTACGATATGGCAGACCTGCTGGCGGCAAAATAAACTGGAAAGGATTGTGGCCTTTTATGAATCCTGTTGTCAATGTATCTGACGAAATTACCCTGGTATCGCTGCATGACATTCCTGCCAATATGCAGCAAATTGCAGATATTTTTGAGAAAATTGCATCCATGGGAATAGACGTAGATATGATATCCCTTTCACCGGTGCAGAGCGCATCAACTAGTCTGTCCTTTACCATCAGAGACGCAGATTTGATCAAACTGCTGGAATTTACCTCCGGGCTGCAGGGCGGAAGGGTCAAGCCGATTGTCAGCAGCGGGAACTATATTGTTTCTGTGCTTGACAAACAGATGGAAAATACCCCTGGTATTGCTGCAAAAATATTCAGAGCGGTGGCGGACGTCAATACGGACATACGCGTTATATCCACTTCAGAGGTGCAAATTTCCCTGCTTGTTACAAAAGCAGATTTTGACGCGGTATATGAATCCATTTTAAACTGCGTAAAGACAATTTAAAATATCAGGACACAGGGGCGGGAAAAGGCTCCGGCCTTGTAGAATATACTGGCCGGCTGTTCCCCCCTTTTTTTATTATAAAAGAATATAAAAGGAAGGGAAAAGACGATATGGCAAAAAAGGAAAAAAACAAACCGCAGGGAGAAAAGGAAAGCACGGCTGTTTTGGCGCAAACAGCGGTAAAGCAGCGCTTTACAATGCCGTATAACAACCGGGAATTAAGCTGGATGGATTTTAATATTCGCGTTTTGGAAGAAGCAACAGAAAAAGAAAACCCTGTTTTGGAGCGAGTAAAATTTTTATCCATTACAGCTTCCAATTTAGATGAGTTTTTTATGGTGCGCGTTGCGGGAATTATGGAACAGATTCATCAGGGCTATACGCATCCGGACCCGGCCGGGCTGACCCCGGTGCAGCAAATGGAAAAACTTTCTGTAAAAATACATGATTTTTCCAAAAAACAGTACTCCTGCTTAAACCGTTCTATTTTGCCAGTGCTTAGAAACAACGGGCTTGCCTTTTTAAAAATTAAAGAGCTCAACGAAAAACAGATGAAATTTATCGACGCGTATTTTGAAAGGCTTGTTTTTCCCGTGCTGACGCCAATGGCGGTTGATACCAGCCGTCCGTTTCCGCTTTTGGCAAATAAAAGCCTGAATATCGCGGTACGCTTAACAGATATGGAGGAAGAATCCGTATTTGCGGTGATTCAGGTTCCGTCTATTCTGCCGCGTTTTCTGGAGTTGCCTTCCTCTGAGGGCAGGGCCTTTATCCTGCTGGAAAATATTATTATGCATAAGCTTGAGGAGCTTTTTGAGCTTTACAACATAAAAGCCTTTTGCCCGTTTCGTATTACGCGGGATTCAGATTTGGATATTGATGAGGAAACGGACGATTTAATGGAGGAGATACAAAAATCTATCAAAAAGAGAAAACGCGGTAAGCCTGTACGTTTGGAAATTTACCGCAAGTGCGACAGCGAGCTGAAAAATTTTCTGATCGATATGCTGGATGTCGAGCCACAGGAGGTTTATGAGCAATCCGGTCCGCTCGACCTTACGTTTTTATCGAAGTTTGCAGGGATCGAAGGCTGCGACCATCTTCGCTTTGAGCCGATCGTGCCGGTTTCCCCTCCTGCAGATTTTTATGGCTGTGACGATATTTTTGAGGCAATCCGTGAAAGAGACCGCATGGTGCACCACCCATATGAGAGCTTTGACAGTGTACTGCGCTTTGTCAAAACAGCAGCCGACGATCCAAATGTTCTGGCAATCAAGCAAACGCTTTACCGTGTAAGCGGCAACTCTCCAATTATTGCGGCGCTGATCAGAGCGGCGGAAAACGGAAAACAGGTAACCGTACTGGTTGAACTGAAGGCGCGGTTTGACGAAGAAAACAATATCCACTGGGCCAAAAAACTGGAAAAAGCGGGCTGCCATGTGATTTATGGTCTTACCGGGCTTAAAACGCATTGTAAAATATGTTTGGTCGTCCGGCGCGAACATAACGCAATCCGCCGATATCTGCACATGGGTACAGGCAACTATAACGATATTACCGCGCGCCTTTATACAGACATCGGCATGTTTACCTGTAAAGAAGCGTATGGAACCGATGCGTCGTCCCTGTTCAATGTTTTGACAGGATATTCCCTTCCCCCGGAGTATAATAAGTTTATCGTCGCCCCTACGGGTATGCGCAAATTTTTTGAGGATATGATAAAAAAAGAAACGCTCAATGCAAAGCAGGGGCTGCCTTCCGGAATTACGGCAAAGGTCAATTCACTGGTAGATCCTTCGATTATTGAACTCTTATATAAAGCTTCGCAGGCGGGCGTGAAAATTAAACTGATTATCAGGGGGATCTGTTGCCTGATCCCGGGGATTAAAGGCGTCAGTGACAACATCAGCGTGCATAGTATTGTGGGGCAGTTGCTGGAACACAGCCGTATTTTTAAATTTGAAAATGCGGGCGACCCGGTTGTATACATGGGCAGTGCAGACTGGATGCAAAGAAACCTGGACAAGCGTGTGGAGCTGGTTTTTCCTGTGGAGGATGAACTGCTGAAAAAGCGTGGTTTTGCTATTTTAGATCTTATGCTGAAAGATACGGTCAATGCAAGAATTCAGCTTTCAGACACGGCTTATCTGCATATTGATAAGCGCGGCAAACGGGTGGTTAATTCCCAGACGCAATTTTCCCAGCTTGCCAAGAAAGAGCAGCGCAGTGTAAAAAGGATGAAAGAGAGCAAGACAATCGGAACGCCTATTTTGCCAAAACATGCGCAGCAAAAATAAGATCAAAGATGAAGGACGTGATACAGTGAAAAGAATTGGTATTTTAACAAGCGGCGGGGACTGTCAGGGGCTTAACGCTTCCATACGGGGTGTGGCAAAGGCTTTATATGCCCATTACGGGTCGGACGGTATTGAAATATATGGGATTATTGACGGTTACCGCGGATTGATTTATGGCGAATACAGGCAGATGAAACAAGAGGATTTTTCCGGTATCCTTACCCGCGGCGGAACTATTCTTGGCACGTCCAGGCAACCTTTTAAACTGATGCGCGTTGTGGACGAAAACAGCGTAGATAAGGTCAAAGCCATGAAGGAGCATTACAAAGAACTTAAGTTGGACTGCTTGGTGATTCTGGGTGGAAACGGCACACAGAAAACGGCCAACCTGCTGTGTGAAGAAGGCTTAAATGTTGTGTCTTTACCCAAAACCATTGACAATGACCTTTGGGGGACAGATATGACGTTTGGGTTCCAAAGCGCTGTTGATATTGCAACCAATGTAATCGACTGCATTCATACAACGGCAACTTCGCACGGCAGAGTGTTTATTGTAGAGGTTATGGGGCATAAGGTTGGATGGCTTACCCTGTACGCCGGTATTGCGGGCGGAGCAGACATTATTTTGATTCCAGAAATTCCATACGATATACAGTCTGTCATTCAGACCGTAAAAGCCAGAACGGGCAGTGGGAAAAATTTCTCTATTCTGGCTGTAGCGGAAGGCGCCATTTCCAAAGAGCTTGCAGCACTGCCTAAAAAGAAAAAGAAAGCGGCGATAGCAGAGCTTGCCTATCCCTCTGTTTCCTATAAAATTGCCTATGAAATTGAACAGGCAACCGGGCAGGAAACAAGGGTTACGGTTCCGGGCCATTTTCAGCGCGGCGGCAGCCCATGCCCCTATGACAGGGTGCTCTCTACGCGCTTTGGCGCGGCGGCAGCCCAGCTGATTATTCAGGAAAAGTACGGCAATATGGTGTCGCTGATTAACAATCAGGTTGTTCCCGTGCCGTTAAACCAGATTGCCGGAAAGCTGAAGGCGGTTCCTGTGGACAGCGATATTATCCAGACAGCCAGGCAGATTGGTATTACATTTGGCGAATAAAAGGAGGCAGATTATATGGCGGATTATGCGGCGAATCCTGCAAAAACCGGCGCGCGCGGCAAAGCGGACGATGTGGAAATTATCCAGCAGGAAAGAAAACGCTGGCTGTTTTTCGGCCTGCCGTTTACGTTTACAAAATACACCCTTACCAACAGAAAACTTTTGATAAACGAAGGGCTTCTGACAAGTAAAGAAAACGAAATTCTGCTTTACCGCGTGCTGGATATTACACTGCAACGCACACTTTTGCAGAAAATGTTTGGGCTGGGTACGGTGGTTGTAGAATCCCAGGACAGGTTCCAGCCGCACTTGGTCGTTAAAAATATTAAAAACTCCCAGATGTTTAAAAACAATCTTTCAGATGCCGTTGAAGAGGAAAAAATAAGGCTTCACATGCGCAGAGGGGAAATTATAGGCGACGACCACGGCCCGTATGATTCAGAAACGTGCGACCATAATGACGCCTTCCCCGATGCAGTGGATGATTCGTTTCACGACGGCTTTGACGGGGGCTCGCCGCAATAAGCGCCGCTCTGCCCGATATGTGGGAAAAACGCCTGTACACGCAACCCGCCGCTCCGGCATAGAATGTAATAAAAAAGGAGCGAGGTGATATATGTGGGCAAGCAGTTAATTATGCTGACTTCCATCACATATGCAATGAAGGGAAGGTCTATTCTGTTAAAGCATGGTATAGCCGCCGATATAGAGAGAACGCCGAAACAGGGCGAGGCAAACAGTTGCGGTTACAGCCTTTACGTACCCACACGGACAGATGAAGCAGAAAAAATTCTTATAAACAACGGTATAACCGTTCTTGGCCGAATAAGCAGGGAGGTTGTGCCGTGATCTATCTTGACAACGCGGCAACGACCTTTCCAAAGCCGCCGTCGGTTACAGCAGCGGTTCACGAAGCGTTAAAAAATTACGGAGCAAATCCCGGGCGCAGCGGCCACAGACTTTCTATGAGATCTGCAAAAGAAATATACGATTGCAGGGTAAAGGCCGCGGCGCTTTTTAATGCAGAAAAAGAAGAAAATGTCGTTTTTACGCTGAATTGTACGCATTCTATCAATATTGTTTTAAAAGGGCTTCTGAAAAGCGGGGATCATGTAGTATGCTCGAATCTGGAGCATAATTCTGTTATCCGGCCGCTGACGGAACTTGAAAAGAAAGGCATAACCTTTACGCAGGCTACCGTTTATCCGGGGGACAACGATAAAACGGTAGACGCTTTTCGCAATGCATTAAATGGTAAGACAAAACTTGTTGTATGCACGCACGCTTCCAATGTTTGGGGTGTGCGCCTGCCCGTCGAGCGCCTGACCGCCCTGTGCCACGAATATGGCATACAGATTCTGGTCGATTGTGCGCAAACGGCGGGAACCATCCCAATTGATTTACAGGAAAATAAAATAGATTATTTATGTACCGCCGGGCATAAAGGCTTGTATGGGCCAATGGGAACAGGGCTTCTCATTACGGCAAACAGCGACCAGATTTCTTCGTTTATGCAGGGCGGCACCGGCAGCAGTTCCATTTCTTTTGAGCATCCGGCGATTATGCCGGACAAATTTGAAAGCGGTACCCCCAATTTACCGGGGATTGCAGGGCTGAAAGCCGGTATAGAATTTGTATCCAGAATCAAAGAGAAAACAATTGCGTCGCATGAGATGGCGCTCATTCGGCGTTTATATGATAAACTGGCAAATCTTTCTTTTGTCAGGCTTTATACAAAAAAACCAGATCTTGGCCATTTTTCACCTGTTTTATCGTTTAATGTCCAGGGGATGGACAGCGAAACAGTCGCAGAGCATTTAAACCGCCATTACGATATTGCGCTGCGTGCCGGGTTGCACTGTGCGCCGGTTGCGCATGCAGCCTTTGGTACGTTGGAAACAGGCGCGGTGCGCGTAAGCCCTTCCTATTTTTCCAATGCGGCGCAGATTGACCGTTTGGCCTTTGCGGTTATGCAGATGAAGCAAAGGTTACAAAAAAGTTAAAAAACAGTTAAAAAGGTATTTCCATTAGAGGGGATATATGTTAAAATAAATCAAAGATACAGGGATTTTAACAAAACCGGAAGGAAGAAAAATATGCAGCTGATCCATTCTTTTTTTTCAATTATCAGAACCTTTGAAATAAAAGATCTTGTAGATATTCTCTGCATAACCTTTGTTATATATGGTATTTTAAAGCTGGTGCGCGAAACAAGAGCGGAACAGCTCTTAAAAGGCGTGGTAATCCTGGTTGCCGTTTATTTGCTTGCGTTCACCTTCCAGCTTACCATGCTGACCGCTTTGCTTAGAAACTTTTTTGAATTTGGCGTTATTATCCTGTTTATTATTTTTCAGCCGGAAATCAGAAAAGCGCTTGAGCAGATTGGGCGCAGCAAGCTTTCAAAGAATTTTAAATTTGGTATGCAGGCGAAAGAAGACCATCATGAAGTTGCCCTGCAAAAAAAAGCCATCAGCGCCGTTGTAGATGCGGCGCTGGTGTTTCAGCGTGCAAAAACAGGCGCTTTAATTGTATTTGAAAGAAGAACAAAACTGGGCGAAATTATTGACACTGGAACCATTGTTGACGCAGAGCCGTCTGTTTCAGTCATTGGAAACCTGTTTTTTAACAAGGCGCCGCTGCATGACGGCGCGGTAGTTATGCGCGACGGACGGGTCTATGCCGCAGGCTGTATTCTGCCGCTTACAAAAAATGAGGAAGTGGATGTCAACCTTGGAACACGTCACAGGGCGGCCCTTGGCATGAGCGAAGAATCCGACGCGGTGATCGTAGTTGTTTCTGAAGAAACCGGGAATATTTCTGTGGCATACAGAGGCAGGCTTACCAGGGATTATACAAGAGATACGTTAAAGGAAAGGCTCGAAGAGCTTTTGCTGCCTGGCGATAAGACAGATATTATAGAGCTGATTCCCATTTTCTCATCCAGGAGAAAGGAGAAAAGGCATGAAAAGGATTAAATCATTTTCGCTGAGCAAGCTTTTTAGGAACAATAAATTTCTAATTGTGTTTTCTTTTTTAATGGCATGCGGCTTATGGCTCTTTTTCTCGCAGAATACACAGGAAGCAATTGAATACACCGTTTCGGACATCCCTATCACAATCCCGCTTTCAGATGCCGCTAAGGAGGACGGGCTTACAATTTTCAGCGGTGGAGATACGACCGCCTCTGTCTTGATATCCGGCAACAGGCTGACGGTTGCAAATGTAACAAAGGACGACATTCAGGTGGTTGCGTTGCAGGCTTCCAACACAATTACCGCTCCGAACACGTACTCGCTTGAATTAACCGCCAGAAAAAACGGCGTAAAGTCCGATTATGAAATACTATCTGTTACACCACAGATTGTAAGCGTATATGTTGACCGTCAAAGCTCGCGCGAATTTTCCCTGACAGACAATGTGGATTACAGCGGCATACGGACAGATTCCACCTATTTCAGGGGAAAGGCTGTCTATTCTACAGATACAATCACCGTATCCGGCCCTCAGACTGAGGTAATGAAGGTAGATAAAGTCGCAATTGAAGGGGGATTTTCAGGTGATTTAAGAGAAACCACTTCCCAGGACTATGAAATTGTTCTGTATGATACTACCGGAACACAGATCAAAAGCGAGCTTTTAACCACAAATGTGGAAAATAATATGGTCACGGTTACTGTACCGGTCCTGCCCAAAAAGGAGCTTCCTTTAGAGCCGCAGTTTACAGACGTACCGTCCGGCTTTGACGTCGGTGCGGTTGCAACGGTTACGCCGTCTTCCCTGATGATTGCAGGGTCAGAGGAGGCCATGCAGAGCCTCAACTCTATTTCTCTGCAGGCAATTGATTTTTCACAGGTATCTCCGGACAATACGGAGTTTACGCTGCCAATCGACCTTCCGGCAGGATGTATTAATATCAGCAATGAAAGCAATGCAACTGTTTCGCTGGATCTTTCCGGCTATGATTCCACCGTGCTTACAGTCAGCAGGTTTACCTTTGATAATTTAGACGACGGATATACGGCGGTTGCTATGACGACAAGTATAGATGTTACGGTCATAGGGCCGGAAGATGTGGTTTCCGAGCTTACAGCAAGCGATGTGGAAGCGCAAATTGACTTGAGCAGTCTTGGCGACGGTTTTGTCGGTACAGCGGAAATGCCTGTTAATATACGCATTAAAAACCAGTCAAAATGTTGGGCGTATGATACGCAGGCATATACGGCAAACGTCACGGTCAGCAGAACAGAATAGTAAAAATACCCGTATACAACCGTATACGGGTATTTTCTGTGTTTTTTCCACAAGCTGTTTTTTCAGGGTTGTTATGATACGCGCAATATGGTATAATTTTTGCGGTTAAGGTCAATTTTGGAGGTGCTTATCCCGTGATGACAGACATTGAAATTGCACAGCAGGCGCAGCCTGTACCGGTTTTACAAATTGCAAAACAGTTGGGAATCAGGGAGGAAGAAACGGAAAGCTACGGGCGTTATAAAGCAAAGCTCAACGACCGGCTGTTTGCACGTTTAAAAGATCACAAGGATGGAAAACTCATCCTTGTAACAGCAATTAACCCAACGCCGGCAGGAGAAGGAAAAACGACCACAACGGCTGGGCTTGGACAGGCCATGGCAAAAATAGGAAAGAAGGCAATTGTTGCGCTGCGTGAGCCCTCGCTTGGCCCTGTTTTTGGAGTAAAAGGCGGCGCGGCGGGCGGAGGTTACGCGCAGGTGCTTCCTATGGAAGATATTAATCTGCATTTTACAGGAGATATGCATGCAATTACATCTGCAAACAATCTGCTTTGCGCTATGCTGGACAACCATCTGCAGCAGGGAAACACCTTGTCTATTGACCCGCGCAGAGTTTTGATAAAACGTTGTCTGGATATGAACGACCGTGCGCTGCGCAATATCGTGGTCGGCCTTGGCGGAAAAGTAAACGGCATTCCGCGCGAAGACGGGTTTATGATTACCGTGGCAAGCGAAGTTATGGCAATTCTGTGCCTTTCAGAGGATTTGCAGGATCTAAAGCGCAGGCTTGGTAATATTTTAGTGGCCTATACGGCGGCCGGCCGTCCGGTCTATGCAAAAGACCTTCACGCACAAGGCGCAATGACAGCACTTTTAAAAGACGCAATCATGCCCAATCTGGTACAAACGCTGGAAGGAAGCCCGGTTATTATGCATGGAGGGCCTTTTGCCAATATCGCCCATGGCTGTAATTCTGTCAGAGCTACCAAGCTGGCGCTGAAGCTTGCGGATTATTGCATAACAGAGGCGGGTTTTGGCTCAGACCTGGGCGCGGAAAAATTTCTGGATATTAAATGCCGTTGCGCAGGGCTTCGCCCAAATGCAATTGTGGTAGTGGCTACCTGCCGCGCGTTGAAATACAATGGCGGGGCGCTTAAAGAGACGCTCCAAAACGAAAACATGGAGGCGCTGCAAAAGGGGATTGGAAATCTGGGCGTGCATATTGATAATATGCGCAGCTATGGGGTTCCGGTCGTTGTGGCAATCAACCGGTTTGACACGGATACAAAGCGGGAACTTGCCTTTATTGAGCAATATTGTACACAAAAGGGCGCAGATTTTGCACTTTCAGAAGTTTTTGCAAAAGGTGGCGCCGGCGGAATTGCGCTTGCGCAAAAGATATGTCGGGCAGTGGAACAGCCGTCTGATTTTTCACCGGCTTATTCTTTGGATATACCATTAAAACAAAAAATTTTGGCGGTGGCGACTAAAATTTACGGTGCCTCCGGCGTTGTATATACCTCTGCCGCGGAAAAGGCGCTCAGAGAGGTAGAATCTCTTGGCGGCGGGGCACTTCCGGTATGTATTGCCAAGACGCAGTATTCCCTTTCAGATAACCCGGCGCTTTTGGGTGCGCCAAAGGATTTTACCATAACGGTCAGGGATGTGCGTCTTTCCAGCGGTGCCGGATTTGTCGTTGTGCTTACAGGCGATATCATGACCATGCCCGGCCTGCCAAAGGAGCCGGCCGCACAGAGAATAGACGTCAGCCAAGACGGCGTGATCTCCGGGCTGTTCTGACCTGCAAATTGTAAGAATGGATGATAGCCAAATGACAGTATGGAAGAGCACCTGTGCGGAAGAAACCCGCAAGATTGGTGAAAAGATTGCGCAGACGTTGAAAGGGAACGAAGTTATCGCCCTGTTTGGCGGACTTGGCATGGGAAAAACCATGTTTACCACAGGGCTTGCCTGCGGACTTGGGATTAAAGACGGTGTATCCAGCCCAACCTTCGCGCTTTGCAATGTATATAGCGGAAAATTTACCATTTATCATTTTGATATGTACCGCATATCCGGATGGGACGATTTATATGCCGTCGGTTTTTTTGATTATCTTGGCACCGGTGTTCTTGTAGTTGAGTGGAGCGAAAATATAGAAAATGCGCTTCCGGAGGACGCCATACGCATTACGATAGAAAAGGGAGACAGGGAAACAGAACGTATTTTTACAATAGAGGGGGCAAAGGAAATATGAAACTGCTGGCGGTCGATTCTACTGCCGCGCCCGCCTCCGTAGCGATTTGGGAAGACGGAAGGCTTTGCGGGGAATTTTTTATTCATACCAGTCTTACGCACAGCGTAACGCTAATGCCAATGTGCCAGGCTCTTTTGCAAAATACCATGACGGATATAAAAGAGATCGACGCTTTTGCAGTGACTGCCGGCCCTGGATCCTTTACCGGCGTGCGTATTGGCGTGGCTGCGGTCAAAGGAATGGCGCAGGCTTTGGATAAACCCTGTATTGCCGTGTCTACACTGGAGGCCATGGCTCAGAACCTGCTGGGGACGGACTGTATTATATGCGCTGTAATGGATGCGCGCTGTAAGCAATTTTACAACGCACTGTTTCAAAGCAAAGGCGGAGTGCTTACCCGGCTTACGCAGGACAGAGCCTTGTCCCATGTACAGCTGGCTGCGGATTTAAAAGCGTATCAAGAACGGATTATTTTGACAGGCGACGGAAGCCAGGCGGCTTATGCGCTTTTGTCGGACGAAGTAAAAAATCTGGAGCTTGCACAGCCGCTGCTCCGTTATCAGCGGGCCGGAGGTGTTGCCATGGCGGCGTACCGGCTCTATATGCAGGGTGAACATTTCACAGCGGCGCGGCTTATGCCGTTTTACCTGCGCCTGTCACAAGCGGAAAGAGAGCTGAAAAAGAAAACTGAGGGGGCAAAAAAATGCTAGCGTTGGGAGCGGATCATGGCGGTTATCAAATCAAGGAAGCCGTCAGACTTTATTTGGAGGAAAAAGGGATTGCCTATAAGGATTTTGGCGTTTTAGACGGAGAGGCCGCCGATTACCCTGAGATTGCCAAAGAAGTTGCAAAGGAGGTAGCAGCAGGAAAGGCCGAAAAAGGGATTTTGTGCTGCGGCACGGGAATCGGAATTTCTATTGCGGCAAATAAAGTGAAAGGAATCCGCGCCGCCGTCGTTGCAGATGCGTTTTCCGCAGAAATGGCGCGTCGCCATAACGATGCGAATATCCTTTGTATGGGTGGCAGAGTAATAGACGGGGAAAAAGCTGTCTGCTTTACCGACATTTTTTTGCGTACCCCGTTTGACGGGGGGCGTCATCAAAAGCGAATTGATATGGTTGCCGCAATGGAAAATGAGAAGGAACAATAAAAAAATCAGCAGAAACGGGGGATTCAGACAATGGAAGAACAAATTATAATATTTGACCATCCACTGATCCAGCATAAGCTGACTTTTTTGCGTGATAAAAACACAGGTAGTAAGCTGTTTCGGGAGCTTATAGGAGAAATTTCCATGTTTATGTGCTATGAGGCGACCCGAAATCTGAATTTGCAGGAGATTGAAATTGAAACGCCAGTGGCGCCGTGCAAAGCCAATATTATAGCGGGAAGAAAGCTTGCGTTTGTTCCAATCCTGCGGGCCGGCTGCGGCATGCTGGATGCAATGCTGCAGATGGTACCGGCCGCGAAAGTCGGTCATATCGGCCTTTACCGCGACCAGCAGACGCATCAACCTGTAGAATATTACAGCAAGCTGCCGGCTGACGTTCACGAGCGCGACGTTTTTGTGCTCGATCCCATGCTTGCTACAGGAGGCTCAGCAGTGGACGCAATTTCAATCCTTAAAAAAAGTAGCCCCAAAAGTATAAAATTTCTATGTATCATCGCCGCTCCGGAAGGAATTGCTGCGCTTACAAAAGCGCATCCGGATGTACAGGTGTTTTGTGCGGCAAAGGATGACCATCTCAATGAAAATGCCTATATTGTGCCTGGGTTGGGCGACGCAGGCGACAGGATTTTCGGTACAAAATAAAAAATACGTACAAAAAAACAGATGCCGCGGTTGTGCATATATCAAGCACAGCCGCGGTATTTTACAGCAGACGAAAACAGTTTTGGGCAAGTGTAAAACGCAGGCGCGAAATGCGCTTTTTACACAGTGCCGCTTGTTGGGATTATTTCAGTGCAATGGAAAAAGGTGCATTGGTAAGCCGGTACGGCAGACAGAAAGGTACAGAAACAGGGGGATTTTTACAAAGCTTTATGAATGTTTTATAAACAATTCGGAAAATATATTGTGTTCTCCTGTGCATATGTTATAATGAAGCCGAATTTAAAGAGAAAGGAGATGGAACTACAGGAAAATGGATGCGTCAATTTTGGTGGTAGATGATTTATCGTTCCCCAGAAAGCTGACAAAAAGAGCGCTGGTAAACGCGGGCTATACGCATACGCTTGAAGCCGCCAACGCAAAGGAGGCTCTGCGCTGTGTGAACGAACAGACGCCATCGCTTGTTTTGCTGGACGGTTCTTTGCCGGACAGCCGCGATTTATCGCTTTTAAAGAAAGTGTTGGAAATTTCGCCGCAAACCAAGGTTGTAATGGTGTTTGCACAAACGGAAGACGCGCAAAAGGAAGAAGCGATTACAATGGGTGCAAAAGGCTACATAGTAAAACCATTTAACGAAGAAAAGCTGCTTTCCGTCGTCAACAATGTAATGGCGGGGTAAGCCGTAAATAGAGTCGTGTATTCTCGGTTTGATTATCAATAGGTTTCCAAAGAGAATTCCGGCATAAAATGCAAAAAAGACAGGCATATTTTCTGCCTGTCTTTCTTTTATCCCAATCCAGTATTTTTTAGCAGAGCGTGCCTGCACCACCATACTGCTTTTTACAGTCTGACCGGAACCCCCTTTTTTTGTAGGCAGGCCTTTAATTGCGGAATAGAAATTTCGCCAAAATGGAACAGTGAGGCCGCAAGTACTGCGTCGGCGCTTCCTTTTGTAAACGCGTCGTAAAAATGCTGCATACTGCCTGCACCTCCCGATGCAATCACAGGGATGCCCACCTGTTCAGATACAGTCTTGGTCAGTTCCAGGTCGTAGCCGTTTTTTTGTCCGTCGCAGTCCATGCTTGTCAGCAATATTTCGCCTGCGCCGCGTGCTTCTGCCTGCACAGCCCATTGTACGGCGTCAAGCCCCGTTGGTGTGCGCCCGCCGTTTATATATACTTCCCATCCGCCCAGACGCCGTTTCGCGTCAATCGCAGCCACAACGCACTGGCTTCCAAATTTATAGGCGGCTTCGCTGATTATTTCCGGACGCAGCACAGCCGCAGAATTGACGGAAACCTTGTCGGCGCCCGCTCTTAAAATTTCTGTAAAATCGTCCACAGTGCGGATGCCGCCGCCTACGGTAAATGGAATAAAAATAGTATTTGCAACTTTTTGCACAATGTCTATTATAATTTTACGTGCATCGCTTGAAGCGGTAATATCCAGCAATACAAGCTCGTCCGCCCCCTGGCTGTCATAAGCGGCGGCGGCCTCTACGGGGTCGCCTGCGTCGCGCAGGTGAACAAAGCTGGTCCCTTTTACAACCCTGCCGCTTTTTACATCCAGACAGGGAATAATTCTTTTTGCATACATGCAGGTGTGTTCCTTTCTTTTATACCGGCTGTCCGGCCATACCGGCAAAGTTTTTCAGCATCTTCAGGCCTGTTTCACCGCTTTTTTCGGGATGAAACTGGGTGGCAACCACATTTTTGTATTGGACGGAAGCGTCTATAACCGTGCCGCCGTATTCTGTCTGTGCCGTTACAATAGATGGCTGGGACGCCTTAAGGTAATAAGAATGTACAAAATAAACATAGGGATTTTCTTCTATACCGGCATAAATGCCGCCGTAGTCCCGGATGGAAAGCGAATTCCAGCCCATGTGGGGAATCTTCAGTTTCCCTGTTGTATTGGGAATTTTCCGGATACTGCCCGGAAAAAAAGACAGGCCGTCCACGCCCGGGCTTTCCTCGCTGCCCGGGAAAAGCAGCTGCAAACCCAGGCAAATACCTAAAAAGGGTTTTCCCGTGTTTTTAAACGCAAGCACGGCGCTGCGCATATGGCGCTGCTCCATACAATGCATGGCCTCTCCAAACGAGCCGACCCCAGGTAAAATCGCGCCGTCACAGCGTAACAGAGTTTCTTTGTCGCGCGTGATAATACATTTACATCCAATATGTGTAAGCGCTTTTACTACGCTTTGCAAATTACCTGCGCCATAGTCGATTACAGCAATCATAATTCAGTCTCTTTCTGTAAAAAATTTAGTTTATTCTATCATATTCAGGCCGTTTTGGCAATTCATTTGAAAGAGAAAAAAGCAATCCTGCAAAAACTGCCTTTTATTTCTGTGTATTTGCTTGATTTTTACAAGACTACGTATTAAAATTGATTTAAATATGCAATTTCAATCAACGCAAACGGCTGAATGCAAAGGAAATGGTAAAATGGAAAAACATTTGTTTTTAAGGATAGAATCACAACGGAAAAAACTTTCAAAGGGACAAAAGCGCATTGCGGCCTATATCGAAGAATGCTATGACAAGGCGGCTTTTATGACGGCCTCCAGACTTGGGGAAACAGTTGGCGTCAGCGAATCGACTGTTGTGCGCTTTGCAACCGAGATCGGTTATGACGGGTATCCCAAGCTGCAAAAAGCCATGCAAGAAATGATACGCGATAAGCTGACGTCCGTACAGCGCATACAGGTAACCGTCGACCGCATAGGCGGTCATAATGTGCTGGAAAGCGTGCTCAACCAGGATATTGATAAAATCCGGGCGACACTGGAGGAAACCTCGCGGGATGATTTTATCAAGGCGGTCAAGGCGATTGTCGGTGCAAAGAATATTTATATTTTTGCAGTCAGAAGCTCTTCTGCGCTTGCCAGCTTTCTGGGATACTATTTTGACCTTATGTTTGGCAACGTGCATGTGGTAAGCACAACAAGCAAGATAGAAATTTACGAAAAGCTGCTCCATATTAATGAAAAAGACGTTATTATCGGCATTAGTTTCCCGCGTTATTCCAAAACAGCTGTGGAGGCCATGCAGTTTGCATCTGACAGAAAAGCAGGCGTTATCGCATTGACGGACAGCATGGTTTCTCCGCTTGTCGGCCCGGCGGATTATGTGCTGCTTGCGCGCAGCGACATGGCATCGGTGGTCGATTCGCTCGTAGCGCCGCTAAGTATGATCAATGCGCTGCTTGTGGCAACCGTACTAGAAAAGAAGGAAAACGTCGAACAGACCTTTACAAAGCTGGAGCAGGTTTGGGACGAATACGACGTTTATGCAAAAACGTCGGAGCAGATTGATGTGGGCGAAGGCCTTCCGGGGCAACAGTGATGCCCGGCAGGCGTATATTGGTAGTCGGTGCGGGCGCAGCCGGAATGATGGCGGCTGGGACGGCAGCGCAAAACGGCGCGCAGGTAACGGTGCTTGAACGTAACGCCCACACCGGCAGAAAGATTCTGATAACGGGGAAGGGAAGATGCAATGTTACAAATGACTGTGACGTCCGTGATTTTATAGCCGCCGTGCCGACAAACGGAAACTTTTTGTTCGGTGCGGCCAGCCGCTTTTCCCCGCATGACGCCATGCGTTTTTTTGAAAGCCGCGGCCTTGCCCTGAAAACAGAGCGTGGACGCCGCGTTTTTCCACAGTCGGACAAAGCGGCGGACGTAGTGGGAACACTGACCCGCTTTTTGCAGCAAACAGGCTGCAGGGTTGTCCGCGCACGGGCGCAGGCGCTTTTGTTGAAAAACGGCCGGGTGCAGGGCGTACGTACGGAAGATGGAAAAATATTCTCTGCCGACTGCGTAATCATTGCCTGCGGCGGCTTATCTTATCCGCGTACAGGTTCTACCGGCGATGGGTACAGCCTTGCACGTGCTGCAGGGCATACGGTCACGCCGCTTGGGCCGTCTTTGGTTCCACTGGTGTCTGACGATGCGTTTTGCCCGGCGCTTCAAGGCCTTACACTGAAAAACATTGCGATTAAAGTAACGGATCAGGAACAGAAAAAAGAAATATATAAAGATTTTGGGGAGCTTCTTTTTACGCACTTTGGCCTGAGCGGGCCGGTCGTTTTAAGCGCAAGCGCGCATATGCGCTCCATGCGCAAGGGAAGATATACGGTCCATATTGACCTGAAGCCGGCCCTTTCAGAGGGGCAGCTGCAAAAAAGGCTGCTGCGCGATTTTCTGGAGAATAAAAACAAAGCCTTTTTAAACGCGTTGCACGGTCTGCTGCCTAAAGCGATGCTCCCCGTTGTAGTTACACGGGCCTCCATTCCGCCGCAAACCAAATGCAATGTCATAACAAGGCAGCAAAGGGCGGATTTTTTAAAACTGCTTAAAGATTTTACTGTGCAGATCAAAGGGTTTCGTCCGGTAGAAGAAGCCATTATTACAGCAGGCGGCGTGCATGTGAAAGAAATTGATCCCAAAACCATGCAGTCCAGGCTTGTAAAGGGTCTTTATTTTGCTGGTGAAGTGATAGACGTGGATGCATATACAGGCGGGTATAATTTGCAAATTGCTTTTTCAACAGGCTATCTTGCAGGTATAAGCGCCGCCGGTTTGCCATAAATCAGACAGAAATACAAATAAGAAAGGAACCAGTAAAATGACAGCAATTTCAATTGACGGCCCTGCCGGCGCAGGGAAAAGCACCCTTGCACGGCTTGCGGCAAAAAAACTGCATTTTATATATGTGGACACGGGCGCGCTTTACAGAGCAATCGGCCTCAACGCTCTGTTAAACGGCGTAGCGATCAGTGATGAGGAGCGGGTTAAAGAGCTGCTTGCAAAAACAAAAATTGAGCTTGCGTTTCAAGACGGCGTACAGCGTGTATACCTTAACGGAAAGGATGTGTCGGACGATATCCGAACGCCGGAGGTTTCCATGGCGGCATCGGGCATTTCTGCACTGAAGCCGGTGCGCGATTTTCTGCTGGGCCTGCAAAGAAGTATGGCGGAAAAATACGATGTGATTATGGACGGCAGGGACATTGGCACGGTTGTGCTGCCAAATGCACAAATTAAAATTTTTCTTACCGCTTCGGCCCGATGCCGTGCGAAGCGCCGTTATGATGAGCTTACTGAAAAAGGGATGAACGTAAAATTTGAAGATATTCTGCAGGATATTGAAACAAGGGATTATAACGATTCCCATCGTGCCATTGCACCGTTAAAGCCAGCATGCGGCAGTATTTTGCTGGATACCTCTGACGAGCCGCTTGAAGTATCGCTTACAAGGCTTGTTCGTATGATTGAAGAGCGCCTTTAAAAACGGAGGAAAGAAATATGCAAAAAAAAAGGTTTCTATATAGTTTGGCCAGGGTAATTTGCACGCCGCTTTTTAAGCTTCTCTACCGCTACCGCTATACAAATAAAGACAACATCCCGCAAAGCGGTGCTTACATTATTTGCAGCAACCATATCTCATATTCTGATCCATTGCTTTTGGGGATCGGCCAGAAAAGGGAAATCCGCTATATGGCAAAATCAGAGCTTTTTCGCAACCGCTTTTTTGCCCGGCTGATCACGGGCCTGGGCGCGTTTCCCGTGCAGCGCGGCGCACATGACAATGCGGTTTTTGACACGGCCGATTCAATCCTGGAGAATGGGGAGGTTCTGGGAATCTTTCCGGAAGGAACACGGTCAAAAACAGGGGAACTGCTGCGCATGCGTTCCGGTGCGGCGTTGATCGCTGCGCAAATGCAGGTTCCGGTTGTTCCGGCCTGCATTACGCCCAAAGGCGGAAAGCTGAAATTTTTTAATCCTACCAAGATTTCTTACGCGCCCCCCATTACACCGCAGGAACTTGGTCTGCAGCGGGAAACGCAAACCGCTCCGCAGCTGCGCGCAGCAACCCGTAAAATTGCACAGGCAATTGCCCGGCTGCGTGAAAACGATAAATTTTAAAAGAGGTAGAGTATGACGGTTTCCATTCGGCCACGAATCAGCGGTGACATCATGTATTATACAGCTTATTTGTTGTCCGCCGACCCAATCCGCTTTGGCAGCGATATCCTTCTTAAGGTGCGCAAAGCGTATTTTACAAGCGGCAAACGGCAAAAGAATAAAATATTTTTAAATGTACAGGGCGAGGCTCTCCAGTGTTTTTATACAATGGAGAACCGCAGGCCGCTCAAATGGAAAAAAGTAAGCGAAGGCAGGCTTTGTGAACGCACCGCCCAGACGGGGCCGTCCGGTTATTGCGTGGAAACGCTGGATTATTCCGGCACGGTAATCAAAAAAATGTATTTTAATCTGCATCATCAATGGCTGCGCACAGAATATTTTGATGGTTTTCATTCACAGCCGGAATTTACGCTTATGCCCTGGCCCAACGCAAAGCAGGTCGGTCTGGCGCTATATACCGCAGAGCGGGAAACGCCGTCTGTGCTGCAAAGCGTGCCTCTTCCACAGGAGCAGGCGCTTTTGGACCAACTTGTGCAGGAGGTTTTACCTGAGGCCTGCGCGCAGACCGCACAGGGGCTTGCATATTTTTGTACGGAACAAAAATATACGCTTTGGGTGCAAATGCTTGATAAGCTGGGAGAAAAAGAAGAAAAAAGCGCCGCCAGGGCGCAAAGGACAAGGAAAAAAGCGGGCGCCTTTTATTTTGATATACAGGCGCTTGCAGACGAACAAACAACGTTTGATCTTACCAAAGCGCCCTATCTTTCTGCGGACGGCCCGGCAGCCTTGCAGCAGGATGCAGCACTGGAAAAGGAAAATAAAAAAACGCGTGCCGAAAAAGAGAAAGTTCTGCTGCAAAAGCAGCCGGCACAGACGGAGGAAAAACGAAAAAGAAAAAAGCCGCAGGCGCCTGCCATTGCCGGCCCGGACAAGGTTTTGCCGCTTTCGGGTAAAGAAAAGTGTTTTTATTATGGGGCGCTGGATGAAAACGGGGCCCGTACGGGCTTGGGTCGAACACAGACGTTCCAGGGAAAAACGCTGTACGACGGAACATACAAAAACGATATGCGAAACGGTTTTGGTGTATATTATTTTAAAACAGGACGGATCAGCTATCTTGGGAACTGGAAGGATAATAAGCGAGACGGGTTTGGGATTGCCTTCCGTCCGACAGACGGGAGCGTCCATGTGGGTGTTTTTGAAAACGACGCTCCGCGGGGGACGGCCGCCCGTTTTGACAAGGAGGGAAACCTTGTATATGCCGGCAGCTGGAAAGACGGCGTAAAAACCGGAGCCGGTATTACGGTTGCTCCAAACGGCGCGCTCCAGATTAGCGCCTGGAAAGACGGAAAGCAGCAGAACACAGGTGCTTTACTGGATATGTATGGTGCGGTTTATTACAGCGGCGGGCTTAAAAACGGTAAGAAAGAAGGAAAAGGCACGCTTTTTGCTGCAGACGGCGCACTCGTTTATACAGGCATGTTTAAAAACGATGCGTTTGAAGGGCAGGGAAGGCTTTTTTTAGAAGACGGAGGAAGCATAGCAGGCACGTTTGTAAACGGAAAAGTAAACGGCAAGGCGTGCAAATATACAGAAAACGGCACGCTTGTATACGACGGGATGTGGAAAGACGGGCTGCCGAACGGGGACGGCGCCTTATATGCGGCCGACGGCTCCAAAATGCAGGGCAGTTTTATACAGGGAAAGGCAGCGGGCTGTTTTTCCTGTTTTTCCAAAGATGGTCGCCTGTGCTATAAAGGTACGCTTGCCGACGGCCTTTACGACGGGCAGGGCGTACTGTATGAAGAGGACAAGCCCGTGTATGACGGCGCCTTTGCCTGTGGAGAAAAATGCGGGATGGGCCGCTTGTTTGAAGACGGTGCATGCGTTTATATGGGAATGTTTGCACACGGCCTTCCCAATGGATATGGCCAGCGCTTTGAAAACGGCCAGCGTGTTTACTACGGCTTTTTTCAGAATGGTCTGTACCATGGGCATGGTATGCTTTTTGAAGATGACAGGCCTAAGTATGCCGGTTCTTTTTCCGCCGGAAAAATGCATGGGCGAATTAACCGCGTGTCCGACGGACATATTATTGAAGAATGTATATACCAGCAGGGCAAATGCATCTATATGCGAAGCTATACGCTGGATGGGGCGCTGCTGTATGAGGGTAATATAAAAGACGGAATGCGGGAAGGCATGGGCTGTGCGTTTACGGAATTTGGGGAAAAAAGCTTTGAAGGGATTTTTAAATACAACGAACCCTTTAAAAGCATGAAGGTTATCGTAAAAAAACTTGAACCGCTTGCCCGTTGTGAAAAGCTGAAGAACACAGAATATGAAAGCTGCCGCACAACGCCCGCCTTTGCGGTGGAAGAACCTGTTGGCGGCGGGATATATTCCGGCATGCTGGGGGAACGGGGAGTCCCTCACGGCAAGGGAACCATGCTTTACCCGGACCACAGGTATACAGGCTTTTTTGAAGACGGCGCACCCAGAGGCATGGGCGTTATCTATTTTGGAGATGGAAGAGAGCTGCGTGCACGCTTTGTAAAGGCGCCGGCAACGGGCGGCGCCCGCGCGGTATTTTCAACAGTTACTTATGATTATATTTTGGAGCAATCCGGAAAAGACGGTGATGCATATGTCGACAGAAGCAACCCTGCCGTTTATTAACGAAACACCCCAGGAGTCGCTCTCTACACTGCAAAATTGGCTTGACGGCCTTTGGCAGTGGGGGCTTGCATTTTTGCCCAAGCTGCTGGTTGCAGCTGCAATCTTTTTTCTGGGCTGGTGGCTTTCCAAGGCCATTACAAGGCTGATACGGAAAACACTGGAAAAGGGCAGGGCCGAAAAGGCGGCGGTATCGTTTGTTTGTTCTTTTTCCCTCTGTGCGCTGCGCATTATCGTAATTATTTCAGCGATCGCCCAGCTGGGCGTTAATGTGGTGTCTATCGTTACGGCAATCGGTGCCGCAGCGGTTACAGTTGGGCTTGCACTCCAGGACAGTATGTCCAACATTGCAAGCGGGATATTGATCATTATCAATAAACCGTTTAAAGTGGGTGACTATCTGGAATTTGAAGGGCTGCAGGGAACAGTCAGTAAGATAGAGATATTTAACACACGCCTGAACACGATTGATAATAAAGAAATTATTATACCAAATTCGCGGCTGACCGTAGAAAATGTGATTAATTATACGTCCCATGAGCTCCGCAGAGTGGATTTAACCTATCAGGTATCTTACCAAAGCGATATTTTAAAAGCAAAGCGGCTGTTGATGGATCTGGTACAATCGCATGCAATGGTGTGCAAAGATCCGCAGCCGATCGTAGGAATTGCAGGCCATAACGAAAGCAGTATTTCCATAGATGTAAAAATCTGGTGTAAAAAAGACCTTTACTGGGACTTGTATTACGATATGCAGGAGAAAGTAAAACTGCTCTTTGATGAAGAGGGAATTGATATACCATATGAACAGATTGTGGTTCATATGGAAAAACAGAAAGAAAACTAAAAGAACAAAACCGCGCCGCTGCAAAAAGCGGCGCGGTTTTGCATAAGAAAAGCACACCGTCGTCCATTTGCGGTGTGCTTTTTTGTCAGGCAACATCGTTACATAACATTGTTGCTTTCATTTTCTGAAGCGCCGTTTGCCGTATTGGTACCGGCATTGCTGCTTACAGTATTGTCGTTGTTATTGTTATTATTGCTGTTGTTATTGCCGTTTCCTTCCATGCCCTCTTCAAACCCGCTTACGGCGTCTGAAATGCCGTTGCCGATATCCTCCAGAACATTGTCGTTATCATTGTTGCTGCTGGCGGCGGATGAAACACCGGGTGTAGAGTTTACAGCGGACTGGTTGTCGGCGATTGTGCCGTTGACGCCATTCCCTATTTTACCGTTTTCAGCGTTGCAGCCAACCAAAAGTACAGCCATTAAGGAAATTGCCAATGTAACGGAAAGTATTTTATTCATATTTACACTCCCTGAAAATTTTTTGCCTTACGGCCAGTAATATTTATTTCCGCTTTTAACAAAAAAATACACAGGAAAATGATTTTCAGGAAGAAAGCACTTTACAGCGCTGCGCTTAAATCTTTTTTTAACCGGTCAATAATTTTTTTTTCCAAACGCGATATATACGATTGTGAAATATGCAGCAGGTCGGCGACCTCTTTTTGCGTATGTTCCTTATTTCCCAAAAGGCCAAAGCGCAGTTCCATAATTTTCCTTTCGCGTTGCCCAAGCTTTGATACGGCTTCAATTAAAAGATTGCATTCGGCCTCCTGTTCAATATTGCGGTTTACAACGTCGCTGTCGCTGCCAAGTACGTCGCTTAACAGCAGCTCGTTTCCATCCCAGTCTATGTTTAAGGGCTCGTCGATTGAAATTTCGTTTTTAAGCTGTGAGCTTTTCCGCAGGTACATTAAAATTTCATTTTCAATGCAGCGCGAAGCGTATGTAGCAAGTTTTATATTGCGCGTTGGGCAAAATGTATTGACAGCTTTAATTAAACCGATCGTCCCAATGGAGATAAGATCTTCCACGCCGGCGCCGCTGGTTTCAAACTTCTTTGCAATGTACACAACCAGGCGCAAATTGTGTGTAATTAACGGTTCCCTAGCGTTTGCAGCGCCCGCAGCGATATTTGCCATTACCTTTGCCTCTTCCTCGGCTGTCAGGGGCGGCGGCAGTGTCTGGGAACCGTTGATATAGTGAATCTCGTCTCTTATTCTCAGCAGTCTTCGAATTTTAAAATAAAGCTTTTGAAAAATATGCATCTGCCATTCCCCCTTATATGTTCAGCCGTCTATACACTCTGTATTGATTACTGCCCTGCATTCGCCGGAGAGCCGTTCTCCGGGGCAAAGCGCTATGTAAATTTCTTTTACACATAAATGGTCGTCAATAAAAACCTGTTTTGGCTTAAAAGCCGGTAAAATTCCCTCACCGCCGACAGAGGCGAAAGGGACCAGCCGGATTTTCGGGTATGCCGTGCTTTTCTGCATAAAGGAAGTTGCACCAGGTGCGGCATAATACGCTTTGATTTCCTCAGGAACCACCGGCTGCACCGCCTGAAAATCCGCTACAATCACCGGGCTTTGGGAAAAAGGTTCAATCAGGCTGCTGCCGGTATCCAGTTTTCCAAAAAGCTCGCATGTGTGGCCGCCGTTTACAATTTTTACCCTGCTTACAGTTTTTTGTGGCAGGCGCGCCTGAAGCAGTCTTGTAAACACCCGCAGCAGGGCATAGCACACAAGTGTGGACAAAGCCAGCAGCAAAGGGGAAATATTAAAATAGACGGCGCCGTTGTTGATTACCATTCCCGACGGCTTTAATAAGAACCATAAAGCGATCATTGCACCTCCAAAGCAAAGGCTGATTAGCAGAAATATAGCGGTGTTTTTAAAAAAAGCCTTTAGGTTATGCAGGCCGAAGGTCGCTAAAACAACGAAAAATGCAATCATAAGCTTTATAAGAAAATTTGGCACGACTGGAAGGGGAGGTAATAATATAATAAAGGAGCTTGCGGCGCCTACAGCGGCTCCCAGGGCCAGGCGCCGCCGCCTGATGGGTATTTTTGTGAATTTTGCGCACGCAAGCAGTATAAAATAATTGATAAAGAGGTTCAGACAAATCAATACATCAAGATATACGGTTTGTTTCATGCTGCGCACACCTTCAAAAAGAAATCCTTGTCTGTATTATCGCACAGGGAATGAATATTTATTGTCACAATCTGTTTTTGCAAAAGAAAAATAAAAAGGGGGGCCATATATGGGCATAGGCCTTGTAATCGGCTTTATATTGGGAAATCTTACAGGCGTTTGTTTTATGTGCCTTTTTCAGATTAATAAAAAACAGTAAAGGACCGTGGTATTTATAAAATTCTATTGAATTAGGCGTGCGTGCTATAGCAGAAAAAGATTGACAAATATCCATTTTTTGGTTAAAATAACCCTATATACTTTTTAATGTAAGCAGTTTTTTGGTGGTGACAAAATTGGCGCTTGAGACAATCAACAGAATAAAACAAACAGAAGCAGCAGCGGCGCAGACCGAGCAAAACGCAAGGGAAGAGGCGCAGACAGCCATACTCCATGCAAAGGAGCGGGCAAAAGAAACCGTGCTGCAAATACAACAGCAGGCAGAGAAAAAGGCAGAGATGCGCATACAGCAGGCAAGGAAAGACGCACAGGCGCTTATAACAGAGGCGGAAAAAAAATCGGCCCAGCAGGCGCAGGCGCTTAAAGAACAGGCGCAGGCGCAGAGGCACGCAGTCATACGGCACATTATTGAGGAAATTGTTGGATAAAACAGTTTTGCTTTTTTTAAACCTGTTCTATAAAAAATAATGCGGAGGTGCGTGTTTTGTCTGTACGCAATATGCAACGCATTACAATTTATGCGTTAAAGAAGCACCGCAAAGCCATACTTGAGTCGCTCCAGCGCAAGGGCGTACTGGAGGTTGAAAACCTGGAACTGGAAGACAGCGCTTTTGTAAAAGAAGAAACTGCACAAAAGCAGGCGCTTTTTTTAAAAACATCATCGGCGGCAGGACAAGCCTGTGAAGTTTTATGCAGCTATTTTCCGGAAAAAAAGAACCTGTTTTCTATGTTTGAGGGCAGAAAGCCCATTTCGGTTGCAGAATATAATGCCTTTGTAGCTGAATCGTCTGAAATTATGCGGACAGCCTACCGGGTGAATGATTTGCAAAAATCCATATCAGAGGCCAGGGCAGAAATTATCCGTTTGCAAACACAGATGGAAGCGCTGCAACCGTGGAAAACGTTTGATCTCTCTTTGCGCTTTCAGGGGACATTGACGACTGCGGCATTTATCGGCACACTGCCAGAGTTTTTTTCTTATACGCAGCTGCTTTCCCGCCTGGCGCAACTGCTGCCGCAAATACGGGACCTTGCGCTGGAAATTGTCAGCGCCTCGCAGGAGCAGACCTGTTTTTTTCTGTTATGCAGCCGGAGCAGTGCCCAACAAGTGGAAGAAGCACTGCGTGCAATGGGATATGCAAGACCGCCGGCAGATTCAGAATTTACGCCTGTGCAGCGTATGGCGCAGCTGGAGGAGCACATACGGGAAGAGAAAAACGCAATAGAAACGGCTCAGGCGGAGATAGCCAGTTATGCGGGTATGAAGAATGCGTTTCGCTTTATGGAAGATTATTATATTATGCGGGCCGAAAAGTACAGTGTAATTGAGCGCTTGGAAAACACAAAGCATATGTTTTTGCTGACAGGCTATGCCATAGCGGATAAAGCGCACGAAATTGAGGTCGAGCTTGCAAAAAAATACGGCGCAGTGGTAGAGGCAGAGCAGCCTGAAGAGAAAGAAACACCGCCTGTTGCATTGCAAAACAACCGCTTTGCCCAACCTGTGGAAAGCGTACTGGAAACCTATAGCCTCCCTGCAAAAGGAGAGGTGGATCCTACCTTTGTTATGTCAATTTTTTATTACATTTTCTTTGGCATGATGTTTTCAGACGCCGGCTACGGCCTTGTGATGACGCTTGGATGTACGTTCCTTCTGAAAAAATTTAAAAATATGGAGGAAGGCCTGAAAAAAAGCATAAAAATGTTTTTGGGCTGTGGAATTTCCACCATTTTTTGGGGCGTTTTGTTTGGCAGCTATTTTGGCGACGCAGTGACGGTAATTGGAAAGACATTTTTTAATGTGGATGTTGCGATTCCGCCCTTGTGGTTTAACCCGGTGGAGGGAACCAATTCCATGACGCTTTTGATGGTTGCCTTTTTGCTGGGGGTTATTCATATCTTTATCGGCCTTGGCATGCAAGGCTATATGCATATCAAAAATGGCAGGCCGTTAGAAGCAGTCTACGACGTGCTTAGCTGGTACCTTCTGGTGGGCGGCGGTATTCTGGCGCTGCTTTCCATAGATATGCTCAAATCCCTTACGGGTTTTGTGTTGCCGCCCGTTTGTATGACTGTCGGCGGCATATGCGCAGCCATCGGGGCGGCGCTGATTCTTTGCTTTGCAGGAAGGGGCTCCAGGCCGGTTAAGCGCTTTTTAAAGGGCGCCTACGGATTATATGGGGTCACAGGGTATTTAAGCGATATTCTGTCTTATTCCAGATTGCTGGCGCTTGGCCTTGCCACCGGCGTCATTGCGCAGGTTTTTAACCAGATCGGCGCCATGTTTGGCGGGGGAATCGGCGTATTGCCATTTACCATTGTTTTTATTATAGGGCATACGCTTAATATCAGCATCAATGCTTTGGGGGCCTACGTGCATACCAACCGCCTGCAATTTGTAGAGTTTTTTGGAAAGTTCTATGAAGGCGGCGGTAAAAAATTTACCCCCTTTCAAATTAATACGAAGCACTACAAAGTTAAGGAGGAAATCTATCATGGATAATTTGGGTTTGGTTTTTGGTTTGTTGGGTGCTGCGCTGGCAACCTTCCTTGCGGGCACAGGTTCTGCAATCGGCGTGGGAAAAGCGGGCGTTGCGGCGGCCGGTGTTTTAACAGAAGACCCTTCTAAGTTTGGGAAGGTTCTTATTTTTCAGCTTCTGCCTGCAACACAGGGCATTTATGGATTGCTGGTGGCTTTTTTAATTCTTTCCAATATTGGCATTCTTGGCGGTGATGCCGATATTTCGGCAACAAAGGGACTGCTTTATCTTGGCGCAAGCCTGCCCATTGCCTTTGCGGGGCTTTTTTCAGCAATCCATCAGGGAAAATGTTCGGTGGCAGGAATTGGCACCATCTCTAAAAAACCGGACCAGTTTGGGAAAGCGCTTCTTTTGCCCGCCATGGTGGAAACGTATGCAATTCTTGCATTGCTTATTTCCATGCTTGCTATTTTTAATATTCCTGGATTGGATGTATAATTATAGATCAAATAATACCGGGACGGGAGAAACAGACGCTTATGGCAGGAATAGATAAAATACTGGAACAAATTAACCGGCAAGCGCAGGACGCCGCCGAAAAAATACACAAGGAAGCCGACTGCCAGGTGCGTGAAATTGCACGGCAGGCACAGGATGCAGGACGGGAAGAAGCCCTGAAAATTGAAGAAAAAGCGGATGCGCAATGTAAAGATATTCTGGAAAGAGGAAAGTCTTCGGCGGCAGTTGTAAAGCGTAAGGCGCTTTTGCAGGCAAAACAGCAGATCATAAGCGATATAATCCGCCAAGCCAAAGCTGTGCTTCTAAACCTGCCTGAAGATGAATATTTTACCCTGCTGCTGAAAATGGTCGACAAATATGCCCAAAAGGATTCGGGACAAGTTGCGTTTTGCCAAAAAGACTTTGCGCGTATGCCCCAATTTTTTCGCGATGAACTGCAAGGCAGGACAAACGGTAAGTTGACGCTTGCACGGCAGGCTGTCCGTATAGACGGCGGGTTTATCCTGATATACGGAGAAATTGAAGTAAATTGTTCTTTTGAAGCGCTGTTTTCCAGCGCGTACGAGCAATTGCAGGATGAGGTGCACAGACTGCTCTTTACTTAAAAAGGAGGCTTTTCACTTATATGGCGGCAGATTATACCTATGCAGTTGCCCGGATACGGGCAAAAGAATTGCAGCTTTTGGGAAAGCAGGAGCTGAACGCGCTGCTTGCCTGCAAGGATGATCAGCAATGCCTGCGTTTGCTTGCTGATAAGGGATGGGGCAAAGAAGGACAGGCGCAAAACGCAGAAGACCTTTTACAGGAGGAGCAGAAAAAAATCTGGCTTTTGATGCGCGAGCTGGTGGACGACGTTCATGTTTTTGATGTTTTTCTGGTACAAAGCGATTTTCATAACTTAAAAGCGTCTGTTAAGGCAATTACACGCAGTATGGATCCCTCCGGGATTTTTCTTCCGTACGGAACGGTGCCGGCGCAGCATATTTATGAATCGGTCGGCAAACGGGCTTATGCAGAATTGCCTCATGCTTTACAGGATTGTGCGAAGGAAGCTATGACGTTACTGCTGCAGACAGGCGACGGCCAGCTTTGCGACAGCGTTATTGACAAGGCTTGCCTGCAAACGGTGCGGGCGCTTGGTATGCAGGCGGAAAACGAGGTGCTTTCCTTATATGCGGAGCTGACTGTCGCATTTGCCGACATCAAAATAGCGGTACGCTGTTGTAAAACAGGAAAAACGCCTGCGTTTATCCAAAACAGCCTGGCCGCATGTGAAACGCTCAACACACAGCTGCTTGCAAAAGCCGCGTCCAAGTCTATGGAAGATCTTTATGCTTATTTGCGTTTTACAGATTACGCCGCAGCGGTGGAGGCTCTTAAACAATCGCCGGCCGCCTTTGAAAAATGGTGCGACGATCTGTTGATGCATCAGCTGCAAACACAAAAGTGGGAACCGTTTTCCATTGGGCCTCTTGCAGCATATATCGTTGCCAGAGAAACAGAGATCAGGGCAGTAAGGCTGATCCTTTCAGCAAAACGAAACGGCCTGGATCTGCAAATTGTTAAAGAAAGGCTGCGCGATATGTATGTATAGAATAGCTGTAATTGGCGACCGGGACAGCATATATGGTTTTGCTGCGCTGGGGCTTGACGTGGTCATTGTAGAACCGCATGAGGATGCACTTTCAAAAATCCGCAAGGTCTGTACCGGCAAGTATGCCGTGGTATATGTTACAGAAGCGCTCGCCCTTGCTTATGATAAAGAATTTGCCCGCTATACTGCTTCCACATTGCCTGCCGTGATTCCCATACCGGGTGCATATGGAAATACGGGCATAGGCATGGCAAACGTTAGGCGTTCTGTGGAAAAAGCCGTTGGATCCGATATTCTGCCCAACGATTGATTTCATGAAAAAAGCATCCTGCCTGCCCCGCGGGCTTCAGATGCAGGAAATACCCATGGAAGGAACGGATTGTATATGAACACAGGTATCATTAAAAAGGTAGCAGGTCCCCTTGTTATTGCCGAGGGAATGCGCGATGCAAATATGTTTGACGTTGTGCGCGTCAGTTCCCAGCGGTTGACTGGTGAAATTATAGAAATGCACGGTGACAGGGCTTCTATCCAAGTTTATGAAGAAACCTCTGGGCTAGGGCCGGGCGAGCCGGTTGAATCTACCGGAATGCCGTTGAGCGTTGAGCTGGGGCCTGGCCTGATCGGCAGTATTTACGACGGCATCCAAAGGCCGCTTGACGATATTATGGAAATCAGCGGCAACAACCTGCAAAGGGGTGTGGAGGTCCCGTCGCTTAAAAGGGACAAAAAATGGGAGTTTCAGCCTGTTGCCAAAGAAGGCGACCGGGTCGAGGCCGGCGACGTACTTGGCCTCGTGCAGGAGACAGAGATCGTCCGGCAAAAAATTATGGTTCCGCATAAACTGCGCGGCACAGTAAAAAGCATACAGGCGGGTTCCTTTACCGTAACAGATACGGTGGCGGTCATTGCAACAGAAGAAGGAGACGTAAAAGTAAGCCTGATGCAAAAATGGCCGGTCCGCGTGGGGCGTCCCTATAAACAAAAACTCTCGCCGGAAATGCCCCTTGTTACGGGTCAGCGCGTGATCGACACGCTTTTTCCCATTGCAAAGGGCGGTGTTGCCGCCGTGCCCGGGCCGTTTGGCAGCGGAAAAACAGTGGTGCAGCACCAGCTTGCCAAATGGGCGGAGGCGGACATTGTGGTCTACATTGGCTGTGGGGAGCGCGGCAATGAAATGACAGACGTTCTTAATGAGTTTCCAGAACTGATCGATCCCAAAACGGGCTACTCGTTGATGAAGCGCACCGTACTGATTGCCAATACATCGGATATGCCTGTCGCAGCGCGCGAGGCTTCTATTTACACGGGTATTACCATTGCGGAATATTTTCGCGATATGGGCTTTTCCGTTGCGCTGATGGGCGATTCTACCTCACGTTGGGCGGAAGCACTGCGTGAAATGTCCGGCCGTTTGGAGGAAATGCCCGGGGAAGAGGGCTACCCCGCGTATCTGGGCAGCCGTCTTGCACAATTTTATGAGAGAGCGGGGCGTGTCATCACACTGGGCAGTGCAGATACGGAAGGCGCGCTTTCTGTTATCGGCGCTGTATCGCCCCCTGGAGGAGATATTTCAGAGCCGGTTTCACAGGCAACACTGCGCATTGTAAAGGTTTTTTGGGGCTTGGATTCAGACCTTGCCTATAAGCGCCATTTTCCAGCGATTAATTGGCTGAAAAGCTATTCGCTTTACCTTGATACAATGGCCAACTGGTTTAATCAAACGGTTGCGCCGGACTGGATGGAGTGCCGGCATAGCCTGATGCGTATCTTGCAGGAGGAAGCAGAACTGGACGAAATTGTCAAGCTGGTCGGTATGGACGCCCTTTCGCCGCCCGACAGAATTAAACTGGAAGCCGCACGTTCTATTCGAGAGGATTTTCTGCATCAGGATGCCTTTCATGAGGTAGACACCTATACGCCGCTTGCAAAGCAGCACAGGATGATGCAGCTGGTGCTTGCCTATTATCAAAAAGCCATGCAGGCGCTGGAAAAGGGCGCAACGGTTGAAAACCTTGTGAAAATGCCTGTCAGGGAGCGTCTGGGCCGGTTTAAATATGTGCCGGCGCAGGATATGGAGAAAGAATATGCATTTTTAATGGAGCAGCTTGATATCGATATGGGAAACGAAGCAAGCAAAGGAGCGGATTTCTGATGCCAAAGGAATACAGAACAATTGAAGAGGTAGCAGGCCCCCTTATGCTTGTTAGGGGCGTAGAAGACGTACGATATAACGATCTTGGAGAAATAGAGCTTGCAAACGGTGAAAAACGGCGCTGTAAGGTGTTGGAAATTGACGGTGGCAATGCGTTGGTGCAATTATTTGAAAATTCCGCCGGAATTAACCTTTCCAACAGCAAGGTGCGCTTTTTGGGAAGGAGCATGCAGCTGGGCGTCAGTGCAGATATGCTTAGCCGCGTTTTTGACGGCCTTGGAAACCCGATCGACGGCGGTCCGGAAATTTTACCGGAAAAACGCATGGATATCAACGGGCTTCCCATGAACCCCGCGGCGCGCAACTATCCGCAGGAATTTATCCAAACGGGCGTTTCGGCTATTGACGGCCTTAATACGCTGGTCCGCGGCCAAAAACTTCCCATTTTTTCCGCCTCGGGGCTTCCGCATGCGAACCTAGCAGCACAGATTGCAAGGCAGGCGAAAGTCCGCGGTACCAAAGAACCGTTTGCCGTTGTCTTTGCCGCCATGGGTATTACCTTTGAAGAATCCAATTATTTTGTTGAGAGCTTTAAAGAAACCGGTGCAATCGACAGAACAGTTATGTTTGTCAATCTTGCGAACGACCCGGCTATTGAACGCATTGCAACGCCGCGCATGGCGCTCACAGCGGCGGAATACCTGGCGTTTGATGCGGGGATGCACGTGCTTGTTATTATGACGGACATCACAAATTACGCAGACGCCCTGCGCGAGGTTTCTGCAGCGCGCAAGGAGGTACCGGGCAGGCGCGGTTATCCCGGATACATGTATACAGACCTTGCATCTCTATATGAGCGTGCGGGCCGGCAGAAGGGAAAGCAGGGAAGCATCACGCTAATTCCAATCCTGACTATGCCAGAGGATGACAAAACCCATCCAATCCCTGACTTGACAGGATATATCACAGAAGGTCAAATTATTTTAAGCCGTGACCTGTACCGGAAAAACATTATGCCTCCCATAGATGTGCTGCCTTCGCTGAGCCGTTTAAAAGATAAGGGCATTGGAGCCGGAAAAACCAGAGCAGACCACGCCAACACGATGAACCAGCTGTTTGCAGCTTACGCAAGGGGAAAAGATGCAAAGGAGCTTATGGTTATTCTGGGTGAGGCTGCGCTGACAGATATAGATAAACTTTATGCACAATTTGCAGACGCATTTGAAAAAGAATATGTGTCCCAAGGTTACAATACAAACCGGGAAATTGAGGAAACGCTGCAAATAGGGTGGAAGCTTTTATCTATTCTTCCCAGAAGCGAGCTTAAGCGAATTAAGGATGAATTTCTAGACGAATACTACGGCAAGTGAGGAAAAAGAGGTGAAAACCAGTGGCTTCTACAACGGTTAACCCAACCAGAATGGAGCTTACACGCCTGAAGAAAAAGCTGCTGACGGCAATGCGCGGCCATAAACTTTTAAAAGATAAACGCGACGAGCTCATGCGGCAATTTTTAGAGCTTGTCAGGGAGAATAAAGTTCTGCGTCAGCGCGTGGAGCGGGGGATTAAAAGGGCTAATCAAAATTTTGTCCTGGCCAGGGCTTCTATGTCCGATGCGGTTCTCAACGCGGCACTTTTAGCGCCAAAGCAGGAGGTTTCTCTAAATCTTGGCACCAAAAATGTGATGAGCGTTGACATACCGGTTTTTGAATATCAGACAAGAACGCCCAATGCAAACGATATTTATACTTACGGCTTTGCTTTTACTTCGGCAGACCTGGACGACGCAGTAAAGTCACTGGAAAATGTTTTGCCGGATATGCTTCGCTTGGCGGAGTGTGAAAAATCCTGCCAGCTTATGGCAAATGAAATTGAAAAGACCCGGCGCAGAGTTAATGCATTAGAGCATGTCATGATCCCGCAGATGCAGAGCGATATTAAATATATTACCATGAAGCTTGATGAAAATGAACGCAGCACACAGATCCGCCTGATGAAGGTAAAGGATATGATGCTCAAACAAGCGCACGGTTATGAAAACCGCTGAATTATAGCATAACCGCCGCACAGCGGTGACAGTAGTGCAATCCCACGTTATTGAAAAACATATAAAAAAACGCCTGTGTTGAAACGGGCGTTTTTTTATATATGTATAGTACTAAAAGTAAAAAAGAAAAATTTATGCCTCTTCTGTAGAAGGCTCTGTTGGTGCAGCATCAACGGATCCCAGGCTTACAAATTTTACGCCGGCGCTTGTAGCAATTTCTTCTGCAGGTGTTCCAGCATAGCCGTTGATTTCCTTTAAAGCGGTACAGTTCCAAATAATTGATTCATCTGCCTGCTGCAAATGTCTTGGAAGCGTCAGCGTTTGAAGGCTGGTGCAGCCAAGGAAAACAGCCGACCCCATTTGCGTAACACCGTCGGGTATGGCCATTTCCTTCAAAGCTGTACAACCCTGAAACGCATAGTCGCCAATAGAAGTAACCGTATCCGGAATTGTAACGCTCTCCAGGTGTGTACACATGGCAAAATTACTGCCGCTTATGCTTTTTACAGAGGCAGGAATTTCAAAAGACTTTGCAGATTTATTCTGCGGGTAGCATACGATCTTTGTCATATCCTTTGTAAAAAGCACGCCGTCAACTACGGTAAAGTCCATGTTTGTGCTGTCGAGCGCAATTTCCTGCAGCGCCATCGCACCGTAAAATGCATAATCATGAATATCGGAAATGCTGGAAGGAAGCGTAATTTTTGTAACAAGCTCCTGGCTGGCGTCGGTAAAAGCCCTGTTGCCAATGTGGGTTACAAATTTATCATCAATCTTTTCAGGAACGGCCACCTGCGCCTCCTGGCCTATATACTTTGTAATACGGATATGCGTGTCAAACACATCGTATTCGTACGAATCGTTAGAGGTACTTCCCAAATAGCCGTCTTCACCAACTTTTGTCTCGTCAATTGTCAAATTATTGCCGCCGCAGCCGGCCAACACAGCGGTAAAGAGCAATATGCTCATAAACAGGACGACGATTTTTTTCATAATATTTCACTCCAGATTCCTAAGTTTAAAAGATATATGCAAAACCGCATGAGAACTTATGCAGGGAACGAAAGGCTTTGCTTTATTTCATACGGCGTTCCCCCATAAATGTAAGCGCAAGCATGCCCGCGCCTACGTGCGTGCCGATTACCGGTCCAATATCGGCGATGATGCTGTCCTTTATAAGGCCGCGTTCTTTCAACAGCCTGTCCAGTGCCTGTGCGTCTTCTAATACGTCGGCATGGCCTATGATTACAGTTTGTTCCTTTGTATTGGCGCCGTCGCTTATCAGGCGGTCAGCCAGGCCTTCCAACACCTTGCTGGCGCCCCGGATTTTCGCCACAGTTGTAAGTTTGCCGTCTGAATCCACGCTTAAAAGCGGCTTGATTTGCAACGCTTTACCAAAGGCGGCGGTTACAGTGCCGATCCGTCCGCCCCGTTTTAAATGCTCCAGGTCGTCCACAACAAACCAGTGGCATACGCGCTGCTTATTCTGCTCCACCCAGTCGGCAAGCGCAGAAAGCTGCATGCCGGCGCGTTTTTTCAGCCCTGCATGGTAAACCAGCAGCCCTTCCCCAACAGAAGCGCACAAAGAGTCCACAATTACTATTTTTCTGTCCGGGTATTTTTTTTGCAGATCGGCCACTGCAATCCTGCAGGTGTTATACGTGCCGCTCATCCCGGAAGTAAAGCAAATATAAAGGATGTCTTTTCCGCTCTCCAAAAAGGGCTGAAAAAAGCTTGAAAACTCTTTGTAATTAATTTGGCTTGTGGTGGAAAATCTGCCGGTGCGCATTGCCTGATAAAACGCCTGGTAAGACAACTGGCGCGCGTCAATATAATGCTTAAAGGGGCGCCCGTCCAATGTAAATTCCATAGGAATTACATGAATATCCAGCTCGCTGCAGTGCTGTGCAGGCAGATCCAGCGTACAGTCGGAAATCAAAACATAATTCTCCATTATGAACCTCCATAAAATATCTTTTTTCATCATAACATAAAACTGTGTGTGATACAATCGTTAATTTATGAATATACTTAAAACAGGCAATTTTACCGACAGAAAGGATGACCTCTATGAACTGCCGTATTGTCGATATGCGCCATAAGGAAGTGATCAATGCAAAGGACGGAGCCAGGCTGGGCTTTGTAGACGATGTAGAAGTGGACACATGCACTGCCAGATTGGTGTCGATCGTAATTTACGGCCGGTTGAAATGTTTTGGTATATTCGGCAGGTGCGATGATATTGTAATCCGTTGGGAAAATATTGAGCTGATAGGGGAAGATACCATTTTGGTTAACCACCGTTGCCCGCCAAAACGCAGAAAAAAATTCAGGAATCCTTTTGCGTCTATATAGCAAAGCCCTGCTTTTATTATGCCGCATCTGTATCTTTAAACACTTTTTTGTACCCGAATATACGTACAATCTGCGCAGATTGCGCTGCAGAAAGAGTATGGAAAAAAACGGTTGCTTTTTCAAATGTGTTGTGTTATAATATCTAGGCATTACGCACGCCGGGGTTGCGCCGGAAGGGTGCCGCATTCAAAAGGCGGTTGTTCCGGTATGGACGCGGCGGAGGACATAACCTAAGGAGGAAATTAAAAAATGGCAGTAGTATCTATGAAACAGCTTCTGGAGGCTGGCGTACATTTTGGCCACCAGACAAGAAGATGGAACCCTAAAATGGCAGAGTATATCTTCACAGAGCGCAACGGTATTTATATTATTGATTTGCAGAAGACCGTTAAAAAACTTGAAGAAGCATACGCTTTTGTTCGTGACCTTTCCGTAGAAGGTAAAAGCGTTCTGTTTGTTGGGACGAAAAAACAGGCGCAGGATTCCGTAAAAGAAGAAGCCGAGCGCGCAGGCGCGTATTATGTCAACGCACGCTGGCTTGGCGGTATGCTCACAAACTTTACAACGATTAAAAGAAGGATTGACCGCTTAAAGCAGCTTCGGGCTATGGAAGAAGACGGAACGTTTGATCTGCTTCCCAAAAAAGAGGTCATAAAACTGAAACTGGAAATTGAAAAGCTTGAAAAGTTTCTGGGCGGGATCAAAGAAATGAAGCAGGCACCGGGCGCGCTCTTTATTGTCGACCCGCGCAAGGAAAGAATTGCGGTAGCTGAAGCCAAAAAGCTTGGCATTCCGATTGTCGCAATTGTCGATACCAACTGTGACCCGGACGAGATTGACTATGTGATTCCCGGAAACGACGATGCTATTCGCGCTGTTAAACTGATTGCAGGGACAATGGCAAATGCGATTATTGAAGGCCATGAGGGCCAGATGGGCGCCGCGGCAAAAGAGGCGCAAGAAGTTGCAGACGATCAGGCGGAGGAAGAACCGCAGCAGGAGTCTGCTGAATAAAATAAGATTTTTTGCGGGCAGGTCTTGTGCCTGCCCGATCTATGTTTATGTTACGGAATAAATACAGGAGGATGATAGAAAATGGCTTTTACAGCACAGGACGTTAAGGCTTTAAGAGAAAAAACAGGCTGCGGTATGATGGATTGCAAAAAGGCGCTTACGCAGTCTAATGGCGATATGGATGCAGCAATCGACTTTTTAAGGGAACAGGGGCTTGCAAAGCAGGAAAAGAAAAGCGGCAGAATTGCAGCAGAGGGTGTTGCGTTTGCCTGCACCAACGACGAAGGTACCGTTGGCGTGGTGATTGAAGTGAATGCAGAAACAGACTTTGTTGCCAAAAACGCGGATTTCCAGGCGTTTGTAAAAACCTGTGCCATGACGGTTATGGAACAAAACCCTGCCGACGTGGAAGCGCTTGCGGCTTGCAAGGCTTCCGGCAGCGATATGACGGTTGCGGAACTTTTGCAGGAAAAAGTGCTTACCATTGGTGAAAATATTAAAATACGCCGTTTTGAACGCTATGAAGGAGTCGTTACAACGTATATCCATGCGGCCGGCAGAATTGGCGTTATGGTGCGCTTTAACACAGATCTTGCCGGCAACGACGCATTTAAAGCTTATGCAAAGGATATTGCCATGCAGGTTGCAGCGGCAAATCCCTCTTACCTGAATAAAGAAAGCGTTCCGGCAGATGTAATTGAACATGAAAAGAAGATCCTGACCGAACAGGTAATTAACGAAGGAAAACCCGCGCAAATTGCAGACAAAATTGTTATGGGTAAAATAGGGAAATTTTATAAAGAAAATTGCCTTGTAGACCAGGCGTTTGTAAAAGAACCGGATCTTAGTGTTGCAAAATATACGGAAAATACCGCAAAAGAGCTGGGCGGTTCTATTACAATTGAGGCGTTTGTACGCTATGAAAAGGGCGAAGGCCTTGAAAAACGCCAGGATAATTTTGCAGAAGAAGTTGCAGGCATGGTGAAATAAGTATAAAAGTTGCGGCGGTTTTATAAACCGCCGCTTTTTGTATTTTGTACATGATAAACCACGCATTTCGTAGTTGAAAGAGCTTAAACAGTGCAGAGGATAAAAATTTTTAATGTGTTCCGGCAGAAGCGCGGCCTGCCCGGTTACGTTGAAAAATAAAAGGGAAAGTATGCCCAGGCTATATAATATCTGCTGTATCTGAGTTATGCCGGAAACGGGAATCCCCCGCTGAAGCGGGGGATTGTTTATTTGTTGGAATTTGCTTCTTAACTGAAAAGCGCCCGCATACAATATAAGGACAAACAACGAAATATAGGGGGCTTTTTTATGCCACAATGGGTCGTATGGGCCGTTTTGGGCGGTACATTTTTTATTTTTTTGCTGGTACAGGTGTTTTCCGGCAGCAAAAAACCTCTGAGAAAAGCGGTAGGAACAATGGCGCTGGGGCTTTGTGCCATGCTCGCCGTGAATTTGTCAGCATTTTTTACAGGCGTATCTCTGCCGGTAAGCACACTGAGCCTCTGCGTTGCTTCTATTGGTGGAATACCGGGTGTTACGCTTATGCTCGTGTTGAATATGTTTTTTTAGCTTTTCCTGTCTGTCAGCTCTTCCAGAGCGTTTTTGGCAAGATCTGTGTTTTTAGTCAGCACGGCAATCATGATATTATAAATCCGGTCCGGGTTTTTATGAAAATTTCGTTTTACAACCCGGGCTTGTGCGCTGTCTGGTACATACAGGTCAAAATGGAACAAATCCATGTCCCCGCCCGATATATGGCAGCTGACATTATAACCGTTTCCCAGTTTTTTAATATGCACAGCATTTTCCTTTTCCGCCCGTTGCCTGTGAAAAAGCATAAGCGCTGCACCAACCGCCTTGTCCCGCGCAGAGGAAGGAAGCTCGTTCTCCAACTGAGTTGCGATCATCCGTCCGCTTGCCGTAACGGTAAAAAGGGACGGATCTTCGGGCGTAGACGCTATGTTTTTATTTTTTTCCAGGCTTCCCCAGGCTTCAACGCCTTCAAAATAATTGGCAAGCCCGGTTTCCTGCAAAATTCCTATCATACTGTTGAAGCTCATAGGTTTATCTACGCTCTCGAGTACATAACATATTAACAGTCTGATTTCATCTTTGTTGCGCAGGCCGCCTGGTTCTATTCCGGCGGAAAAAGCGTTAAAATCCATGGATGCGTCCCACCCTTTCAGTATTTTTTATAAAAAAAGTATACCATGTTTTTTTGTCTGTGTATAGAGTAACATTTTTTATGTCTTTCTATTAAGCTTTACGAAATTTACCGAAATTTGTCATGGCCATATGGAAGATATAATTGAAAAACCATTGACAAGTATCTTTATAATATGCTACTGTGTATGCAGAAAGCGGGAAGGGGGAAGGTTATATTATGGAACAATGGATGCCTTTTATTTGGCTGGGAATTGCACTTGTTATGGGCGTATTGGAAATGTGTACGGCACAGCTTGTGTCTGTCTGGTTTGTTTTCGGCGGAATCGCAGCTGCGGTATCCTGTATTTTTACAGATCAAATTTTAATACAGGTGGGCGTATTCGCCGGCATTTCGCTTGTGGCGCTTCTTGTAACAAGGCCGATTGTAAAAAAACTGAAGCGGGGGCCCCGTGTGGCCACCAACGCCGATATGAATATTGGAAAAACCGTTAGGGTTATTACAGAAATTAATAACAGTCTTTCTACGGGGGAAGTCAAAATAGACGACGTCGTCTGGCCGGCGAGAACATTGGACGGATCCGTGATACCGGTTGGCGAATTTGTTGTCGTAAAGGCAATTGAAGGGATCAAACTGATGGTGCTTCCCCAAAAGGTTGCAGTTACGAAATAAAAATTTGAAAACATGGAAAGGATGGAATAAATATGGATCCAGTTGCAATTGCCATATTGATTGCAATCGTTGTTTTGGTACTTTGGATTGTCATTGCAAATATTAAGGTTGTTTCACAGGCCAGCGCTTATGTAATAGAACGCTTGGGCGGCTATAAAGGTACATGGGGGCAGGGGCTGCATATAAAAATACCTTTTATTGATAAAATTGCCAAAAAGGTCTCTTTAAAAGAACAGGTCGTGGATTTTCCTCCGCAGCCTGTTATTACAAAGGATAATGTTACCATGCAGATCGACACGGTCGTCTATTATCAAATCACAGATCCAAAGCTTTATACCTACGGGGTGGAAAAGCCCATTTTTGCAATTGAAAATTTAACGGCGACAACGCTTCGTAATATTATTGGCGATTTGGAACTGGACCATACGCTTACTTCCCGTGACGATATTAATGAACGAATCCGGATTATCCTGGATGAAGCAACGGACGCATGGGGCATTAAAGTGAAACGTGTGGAACTTAAAAATATTTTGCCGCCCCGAGAAATTCAGGAAGCGATGGAAAAGCAAATGAAAGCCGAACGTGAGCGCCGGGCCAGGATTCTTGATGCGGAAGGCGAAAAGCGCAGTGAAATTCTTGTGGCGGAAGGTCATAAAGAATCCGCCATATTGCGTGCAGATGCAGTCCGGGAGTCGAAAATCAGAGAGGCGCAGGGCGAAGCCGAAGCCATTCTTTCTGTGCAGAAAGCCTATGCAGACGCTTTAAGGATGCTTAATGAGGCTTCACCTACCGACAAAGTGCTTGCGCTCAAGGGAATTGAGGCCTTTGGCAGAGCGGCGGACGGCAAAGCCACAAAGATTATTATTCCCTCAGAAATCCAGTCGCTGGCGGGGCTTGCCACTTCTTTGAAGGAGCTTGTGACTGACGAGAAAGCGCATATAAAGCAGTAATGAGCAGAATAAACAAAATATGGAGCAAAAAGCAGAGTTCCTTCTATAATAATACAAAATAAGGCATATAGGGGCATTGACTATTGAATTTATTGTAAAAATGCAATAAAATATATGTATGATTTTGAAAATGGAGGGAAACGGCGATGTACCATTGCGCACAAAGCAACGAGGCGGATGTTTTCTGCGCCGCAATGGGATATTTGCGTAAACCTGCAATTTGTCATTTAGAAGGCTGTGGCATGTAACCGCAGCCTCTTTTCTTGTGCTTTTGTAAGCCGAGCGTTAAAAAAGAAAGGAAGATAAGATATGGATCAGTCAAAAAAGGTCGCAATTATTATGGGGAGCGACAGCGATTTTCCCATAGTGGCAGGTGCAATTCGGACGCTCAAGGAATTTTCAGTTCCGTATGAGGTGCATGTAATGTCCGCGCACAGGACGCCCGCGCTTGCTGCGGAATTTTCATCCAAGGCCAGAGAAAACGGCTTTGGCGCAATCATTGCGGCGGCAGGCAAAGCGGCGCATCTTGCCGGTGTGCTGGCGGCGCACACAACACTGCCTGTAATCGGGATTCCCGTAAAATCCTCAACCTTGGACGGGCTTGACGCACTTTTGGCGACGGTACAGATGCCAAAAGGCATTCCTGTGGCAACGGTAGCCATTGACGGCGCCGACAATGCCGCGCTGCTTGCGGTGCAAATGCTTGCAATTTATGACAATGCACTTGCGCAAAAGCTTTTGCAGGCAAAACAGGAGATGAACGAAGGCGTAGTAAAGAAAGACATTGCAATACAGGATAAGGTGAGGGAGCTTTGATCAGACCGGTAAACCAGTACGGACCTTTTTCCGGCGCGCCGCAGGAGGAATGCGGCGTGTTCGGTATTTATAAAAACGACGACGATATCCATATCGCAAACGAAGTTTACGGCGCGCTTTTTGCATTGCAGCATAGAGGACAGGAAAGCGCCGGTATTGCAATTAACCAAAACGGCGAGTTTACATGTCTAAAAGACTTGGGGATGGTATCTGAAGCGCTCAACGTATCTGCCGTTGAAGCTTTGGGCGATGGTAAAATTGCAATTGGCCATGTATGCTATTCCCCAAACGAAACCTTTATAAGAGCGGCGGCGCAACCTCTGGTCATGCGATATATCAAGGGTTCGCTTGCCATTGCACATAACGGCGCTATTACCAATTTGGCGCAGCTGCATCACCGGTTAGAGCAGGGCGGGGCAATTTTTCAATCTAACAGCAACGCAGAACTGATCGCCTACGTTGTGGCAAGCCAGCGGATTGTTACAAGATCTATAGAAGAAGCCGTTTTAAGCTCCGTACAACATCTTCAGGGTGCTTATTCGCTGGTGATATCTTCCCCAAGAAAGCTCATCGGCGTGCGCGATAAAAACGGGTTCCGCCCGCTTTGTATTGGTAAAATTAAAAACAGCTGGCTGCTTTCTTCAGAATCCTGTGCCTTTGACAGCCTTGGTGCGGAATTTATCAGAGACGTTTTGCCTGGAGAGGTTGTCGTAATAGACGAAAAGGGACTGCACAGCTATCAGCAAAACTGCGCCGGAAAATCATCATTGTGCATGTTTGAATATGTCTATATAGCAAGGCCGGACAGTGTAATTGACGGCGTATCTGTCCATGTGGCACGCAAACGCGCAGGGCAAATACTGGCGCAGGAGCATCCTGTGGAAGCAGATATTGTCTGCGGCGTACCAGACAGCGGGGTTAACGCCGCACTTGGTTATTCAGAAGAGTCTGGCATCCCTTATGGGGTTGCTCTGATTAAAAACAAATATATAGGGCGCACGTTTGCCAAACGCCAGTTGGCGGCAAAAGAACGCCTGATACAAATTAAAATTAATGTCCTCAAGGCGGCGGTTGAAGGTAAGCGGGTTGTCATTATTGACGATTCTATCGTCAGGGGAACAACCTGTGCCCACATTGTCAGGCTTTTAAGGGAAGCCGGCGCAAAAGAAGTGCATATGCGCATTTCTTCCCCGCCTTTTTTAAACCAGTGCTACTTTGGAACGGATATTAAAAACGAGGAAGATTTGATTGCAAGAAGACTGTCTGCGCAGGAAATCTGCCGGAAAATCGGCGCCGATTCCCTGGGGTATTTAAGTATTTCCGGGCTGCGCCGTATTGCAAAGGAGGCTTCCGTAGGCTTTTGCGACGCATGTTTTACCGGCGATTACCCGGCGGAGATTCCGCAAACCATCTATGAAGACAAGTTTTCAAGGAAAATTGTCCAGAAATAAATGCAGATATGCTTGTTCAAAGAAAGGATTGAGTGGCAGGGATGAAAAGTTTCAGTGATAGTTATAAAGAAGCGGGTGTAGACGTTACCGCCGGTTATAAAGCGGTGGAATTGATGAAAAAGCATGTTGCGCAAACAGTAACGGACGGAGTGCTTTCCGGAATTGGAGGTTTTGGAGGTCTGTTTGCTCCAAATACAGAGGGCATGCGGCAGCCCGTGCTTGTTTCCGGAACAGACGGCGTAGGAACAAAGCTCAAACTGGCCTTTTTGCTGGATAAGCATGATACAATCGGAATAGACTGCGTTGCTATGTGCGTCAATGACGTTGTGTGCTGCGGTGCGCAGCCATTGTTCTTTTTGGATTATTTGGCGGTTGGGAAAAATATTCCGGAAAAAGTCGCGCGGATTGTATCCGGCGTGGCAGAAGGCTGTGTTCAGGCCGGCTGCGCGCTGATTGGGGGGGAAACAGCAGAAATGCCGGGCTTTTACCCGCAGGAGGAATACGACCTTGCCGGCTTTTGCGTTGGCATGGTTGACCGGCAGAATATTATAGATGGCTCCAGCCTGCAGAAGGGGGATGTGCTGGTTGGCATTTCTTCTTCCGGGGTTCATTCCAACGGCTTTTCTCTGGTAAGAAAAGTGCTGCATATTAATGAAGAGACTATTTTTTCCCGTTATGATCAGCTGGACAAGCCGTTGGGAGAAACGCTCTTGACGCCGACAAAAATCTATGTGAAACCTTTGCTTTCCTTAATGCGGCAGCTTCCTGTCAAAGCGGCGTCCCATATTACAGGCGGCGGATTTTACGAAAATATACCGCGTATGCTGAAAACGGGCTTGACAGCGAGGGTGGAAAAGGCCGCCGTGCCGGTGTTGCCTGTCTTTGACGTAATTCAAAAAGCCGGCAATATATCGGAGCACGACATGTTTAATACCTTTAATATGGGCGTCGGCATGGTTGTGGCTGTTGCAAAGCAGGATGCAGACAAAGCGCTGCGTTTGCTTGCCCAGTCGGGTGAAAAAGCATATATTATCGGCGAGATTATACAGGGGGAAGAAGGCGTGCTTCTTGTATAAGCCGGATTGCGGGGTGATTTTTTGAAAAACATTGTTGTTCTTGTTTCCGGCGGCGGGACCAATTTGCAGGCGCTGATAGATGCGCAGGAGAATGGAGAGATTCAAAACGGCAGAATCACCTGCGTAATTTCCTCTAAAGAAGGCGCATATGCCCTGACGCGCGCGCGCAAGCATGGAATCAAAACCAGAGTTTTACAACGAAAGTCCTATGAAAATACCAATGCCTACAGCGAAGCCATGCGCCGGGCACTGGACGAAGAGCAGGCAGACCTGGTCGTATACGCCGGTTTTATGACCATACTTGGCAGCGAGGTCACAGCGCCATATGAAAACAAAATGATCAATGTGCATCCTTCCCTGATTCCTTCCTTTTGCGGAAAAGGGTATTATGGCCTGCACGTACATAGCGCGGTGTTGGAAAGAGGCGTAAAAGTTACAGGCGCCACAGTTCATTTTGTAACCGCAGTTTGCGACGGCGGACCAATTATCTTGCAAAAAGCAACGGAAGTAAAAAACGGGGACACACCCGAACTGCTGCAGAAAAGAGTGATGGAGCAGTGTGAATGGGTGATTCTTCCAAAGGCGGTTTCCCTGTTTTGTGAAGATAAAATTAAAGTGGAAGGAAATAAGACCATACTATTATAAATTCTGAAAGGAAGAGAAACATGGAAATGGTATCCATTCAAGAGGCGCTGGGAGCAAACGCCTACCCGGGAAGAGGCATTTTGCTTGGAAAAAGCAAAGACGGAAAACGTGCGGTGCTTGCTTATTTTATCATGGGAAGAAGCCAAAACAGCCGCAACCGTGTTTTTGTCATGGACGGCATGGGAATCCGGACGCAGGCGTTTGACGAAAGCAAGCTAACCGACCCGTCTCTGATCATTTACGCGCCGGTGCGCGTGCTTGGCAATAAAACAATTGTTACAAACGGCGACCAGACCGATACGCTCTATGACCTGATGAACAATCAGCTTACCTTCGAACAGGCGCTGCGTACCAGAACATTTGAGCCAGACGCCCCCAACTATACCCCCAGAATCTCCGGTATTGTAAAATGTGGGGACGGCGATTTTAATTTTGCCCTTTCCATTTTAAAAAGCGCAGACGGCAACCCGGGTTCCTGCCAGCGTTATACGTTTTCTTATTCCAACCCGCTGCCGGGGCAGGGCAGGCTGATTCATACCTACCGTGCAGACGGCAACCCGCTCCCAAGCTTTGAAGGGGAACCTGTGCTGGTAACGCTTGCAGACGACCCAATTGATATTTTTGCGCAGTCGCTGTGGAATACGCTCAATGCAGACAATAAAGTTTCGCTTTTTGTACGCTATATTACGCTTTCCACAGGCAAGGTGGAAAGCAGGATCATCAATAAAAATCAATAAGTGCAAAGCCCTCCAACAAGGCAGGCGCAAAGCAGCCTGCAGCTTTACAGACGAAAGGAATGTCGGAACATGAAAGAGCTTTTATTAAAATATGGCTGTAACCCAAACCAGAAGCCATCGCAAATTTTTATGAAAAACGGCAAGGATCTTCCCATAGAGGTGCGCAACGGCAAGCCTGGATATATTAATTTTTTAGACGCCTTCAACAGTTGGCAGCTTGTCCAGGAGCTGAAGGCCGCTACGGGCCTTCAGGCAGCCGCCTCCTTCAAGCATGTAAGCCCGGCGGGTGCCGCCGTTGGCACGCCGTTGTCGCAAACGCTGCAAAAGATATATTTTGTAGACGATCTAGAGCTATCCCCGCTTGCAAGCGCCTATGCAAAAGCCAGGGGCGCAGACCGGATGTCTTCCTATGGGGACTGGATCGCGCTGTCTGATGTTTGCGACAAGCAAACGGCGCTGCTGATTGCAAGGGAAGTATCCGACGGGATTATCGCGCCGGGCTATGATCAGCAGGCGCTTGAAATTCTTAAATCCAAACGCCGGGGTACATACAATATTGTACAGATAGACCCCGCCTATACGCCAGCAGAAAAAGAATATAAAGATGTATATGGCGTAACCTTTGAACAGGGCAGAAACACGCTTAAAATTGATGAATCCATGCTTACAAACATAGTCACAGAAAATAAAACGCTTCCCAAACAGGCGCAGATGGATCTGGTTCTTGCGCTTATCACACTCAAGTATACACAGTCCAATTCCGTCTGTTATGCAAAAGACGGCCAGGCAATTGGCGTCGGAGCAGGGCAGCAGTCCAGAATCCATTGCACGCGCCTTGCAGGCAATAAGGCCGATATCTGGTTTTTGCGCCAGCATCCAAAGGTGCTGGGCCTGCAATTTGTAGACAACATTCGCCGGCCAGACCGTGACAATACAATTGACGTCTACATTTCAGAGGATTATATGGACGTTCTGCGCGACGGTATGTGGCAGCAGTTTTTTAAAGAAAAACCGCAGCCCCTTTCCAAAGAAGAGAAAAAAGAATGGCTGCAAAAATTAAACGAAGTTTCCCTTGCAAGCGACGCCTTTTTCCCATTTGGCGACAATATTGAGCGTGCAAAGCGTTCCGGTGTGGCTTATATTGCACAGCCCGGCGGTTCCATCCGCGATGACAACGTAATTGATACATGTAACAAATATCATATGGCAATGTGCTTTACAGGCATCCGCCTGTTCCACCACTGATAAAGGAAGGAAAAAAACATATGAAAGTTTTAATGATTGGAAGCGGTGGGCGCGAGCATGCGCTGATCCATAAATTAAAGGAAAGTCCGCAGCTGGAAGCCCTGTATTGCGCGCCCGGCAACGGCGGCATTGGAAAAGAAGCCGTCTGTGTGGATATTCCGGTTACAGACAAAGCGGCAATTGTACAATTTGCCAGGGAAAAAAAGATTGATATGGTGTTTGTAGCGCCAGACGACCCGCTTGCAGACGGTATGGTAGACGCTCTAAACGCACAGGGCATACGGGCGTTTGGGCCGGATGCAAAGGCGGCGCAGATCGAAGCCAGCAAGGTCTTTTCCAAAAATTTAATGAAAAAATACGGTATTCCCACAGCGGCTTACGAGGTGTTTGACAACAGTAAAGACGCAATTGCCTGTGTGGAAATGCAGGGGAAATTGCCGGTTGTGATTAAGGCAGACGGCCTGGCGCTTGGGAAAGGCGTTATCATTGCCCGGACAATGGAGCAGGCAAAGCAGGCAATCCTTTCCATTATGGAGGATAAAAAGTTTGGGGATTCCGGCAACCGTGTTGTGATTGAAGAATTTTTAACCGGCCCGGAGGTTTCGGTGCTTGCATTTACAGATGGAAAAACCATCCGGCCAATGGTTTCTTCCAAAGACCACAAAAGGGCGCTCGACGGCGACCAGGGCTTGAACACTGGCGGCATGGGAACAATCAGCCCCAACCCGTACTACACGGAAGAGATGGCGCAAATTTGCCAGAATACCATTTTTGAACCGACCATCCGCGCCATGCAGGCGGAAGGGCGGCCTTTTAAAGGCTGTTTGTATTTTGGCCTGATGCTCACGCCGGACGGGCCGAAGGTAATAGAGTATAACGCACGTTTTGGAGACCCGGAGGCGCAGGTTGTGCTGCCGCGCCTTCAAACAGACCTGCTTGCTGTTTGTAACGCGGTCATTGACGAAAGGCTTGCAGATATAGAGCTTGTATGGTCCAAAGACTGCGCCGCGTGCGTGGTTGTTGCAAGCGGAGGCTACCCGGAAAGCTACCAAAAGGGCTATGCCATTGAAGGCCTTGATGCAAACGGGCAGGTCGCCGGCGCTGTCGTGTATCATGCGGGCACGGTATATAAAAACGGCGCGTTTTACACAAACGGCGGAAGAGTCCTGGGCGTTACCGCAAAAGCGCCAACGCTGGAGGGCGCGCTGGAAAAAGCGTATAAAGCCGTTGAAAAAATACGCTTTACAGACTGTTTTTACCGCAAAGATATTGGGAAAACAAAATAAAAAACACCCTTTAAAGCCAAACGGATGCTGCGCGCATGTGGCAGTTGGCTTTTAAGGGCAGGCACAAGGGGACAGTTTTTCTGCCAAAACTGCTGCAAACTGCCATTTTTTGCAGGGCCCGCCATGCCGGGGCGGGCTTATGCTTTTTTGTGGTTTTTATACCTTTGCTGTAGAATTTTCAGCTGCGTTTCCAGCATGCTGGTGGCAACGTTGTTAAAACTGGAATTGGTCATGCTTGCAATTTCTTCAATGCCGGCAATGACCTCGTCGGCAATATAAAGGGATTTACTGCTGCATTTTTTTCTTTGCCGGATCCCCAGTTCATCAAAATCAAACGCAAAGCTCATAAGGCTGTTCTTCCCTTCAAATTTATTTTTATAGTTTTTCTTTATGCAGGCTTTCATTTTGCCCGCCCTCAACCGCCTCAAGGGGAGTGACCTTTTGAGACCCCCCGGAGGTTCTCACACAAAACTTTTGCTGAGGTTATAATACACATCCATTACCACTATTTTTTTATATCACAAATTGTCATAAAAGTGTTGAAAAAAGGAATACAAGTATGGCATAAAATATTTACAAACTTGTTTAAAGAAAAACTATAACTATAAAAAGGAGGAAAAACATGTACAGGATGTCCCCACGCCCTCTACATCAATAAAGTCGCTTACCTACCGAAATCGTTTGCCAATGAAATTAGGAGAATTTGTCATAGAAAAGCAATAGAATGGCTTTGCAAAGTTATACAGGGTAGCTGCAGACGGTTTTATTTATCAAAAACGCTCTGTAAATCTTGGATAAAAAAGCAATAAGCTGTTGTATCACGTTCAAAATAAGTCTTGTTTAATTTCTTTTATAATTTTTGTTTACGCAGGTTTGTGCATGGCTTTTGCCATACTTGGCTTGTATGTGTTTTCTGCAATGCTTATATGGCAAAAACGGATGGGATAATTTTACCGTTGTGTATTTGAAAAGCCGATGAAATAATTTGTTCCGTAGTAAAAAGATAAGAATAAACCAAAATAAAAAAACAGGAGGATAGGCAAATGAAATATTGTGAAAGAATAAAAATGCTCAGAAAAAACCAGGGTTTAAATCAGGCAGCATTAGGAAAAATCTTAAATTTGGGGCAAAGAACAATTAGTCAGTATGAAACAAACGGAAGAGGTTTGCCCACAAGCGTGATTATAAAATATGCACAATATTTTAATGTAACGGCAGATTATATATTGGGGCTTAGCGATAACCCCCAAAAAGGCTGGCTAGAAGATAAAAAGTAAGCGCGGCATGCAAAGTTGGTTTTTCCATAAAAACTTCCGTAACAGGCGCATGCGCGGCTTATTCTTTTTGGGGGTTTACGTGAACCATACAATGTTTTACAGCGGGGAACTTTTTTTCCAGAGCTTCATGTACGGCTTCCGCAATGGCGTGCGCCTGGTTCAGGCTTTGCGCGCCGTCGGCGCAAATTTCAACGTCTACATAAATTTTGGAACCAAACAGCCTTGTTTTGAGCATATCCACGCCCAAAACGCCCGCCTGCTCCAAAATAGTGGCGCGCATTTGCCGGATCGTTTCTGCGTCGCACGATTTGTCTACCAGCTTATCTACCGCATCCTTTACAATATCATACGAGGCTTTAATAATCATCAGGCAGATCACAACGCTTGCAATTGGATCCAAAATAGGAAACCCCATGCGCGCACCCAGTATGCCGACAAAGCTTCCCACAGAAGAAAGCGCGTCGCTCCTGTGGTGCCAGGCGTCCGCCTTTAAAGAGCCAGAATGAATTTTCTTTGCGGCGCCAAGCGTATACCAGTACATCCATTCTTTCAAAGCAATCGACACTATGGCTGCAATCAGCGGAAGCAGGCCGGGCGTTTGAATGGATTCCCCGCCGGAAAAGATTTTAAGAATGCCGGAATACCCAATCCCAATACCGGTTGCGCAAAGAATAACGGCAAGGATAAAAGCCGCAATGCATTCCATGCGCTCATGCCCATATTGGTGTTCATTGTCAGAGCTTTTACTGGAAATATTCACCCCCACAATGACAACCAGCGTGCTGAAAACATCAGAAGCAGAATGCACGGCGTCGGAAACCATGGCGGAAGAATTTCCCGCAATACCTGCCGCAAATTTCCCGGCGGATAAAGCAATATTTACCAAAATACTGACCCAGGAAACCCGCATGGCAATTTTTTTGGACTGCGCCGTATCCATCATCAGCGCCCCCTTTTCTTTATGAATAGGAAAAAACGTCTGCGGAACAATAGCAATATTGTCCCGCAGACGTTAAAAATTACATCTGCTGCTGTAAACAACAGCCCGATAAGAAACACCTTATCTGATATTTTTATTATTATATGATCAAACCCCAAAAATGTCAATCTTTATTTCTGGAAAACCGGTAGCCTGTTTTGCCAGGGCAGGCTGTGCCGCCCTGGCTTTAAAAAAACAGAAAACCTTTCAATCGCGCGCGGGAAAAGAAGGTGAAGTTGTGGAAATCCATATGCCCGCACAGGTGCGGGAAATCATAAAACGCTTGCAGCAAAACGGTTATCAGGCATATGCCGTCGGCGGCTGTATACGCGACAGCCTGCGCGGAAAAACACCGCAGGACTGGGATATTGCTACAAATGCGCTTCCTGCGCAGGTTGTACGCTGCTTTTCCGCTTACCGCCTTGTGCAAAATGGTATAGCCCATGGCACAATTGGCGTTGTGCTCGGGCGGGCGGTTTATGAAATCACAACCTACCGCGTAGACGGCGCTTACAGTGACAACCGGCATCCCGACAAGGTCGCCTATACCGGCGCGCTGGAAAAAGACCTGGCCCGCCGCGATTTTACAATTAACGCCATGGCTTACGGGGAAAAAGAAGGAATAATCGATTGCTTTGGAGGAAGGGCGGATCTGGAAAAGCGCAGAATACGCTGCGTGGGGGACGCGCAAAAACGATTTGAGGAAGACGCGCTGCGCATGCTGCGCGCGCTGCGCTTTGCATCGGTTCTGTCTTTTTCAATTGAAGCAAAAACAGCGCAGGCAATACATCTGAAAAAAGCGCTTCTTACGCGTGTTTCCGCACAGCGTTGTGCAAAAGAAATACGTATGCTTCTTTTAGGGGAAAATGCGGGCGCGGTATTAAGACAATTTGGCGATGTGCTTGCGGTATGTATACCGGAACTTACGCCAATGTTTCATTTTGATCAAAACACGCCTTATCACAACCGTTCCCTGTGGGAACACACCGCAGCGGCGGTACAGGCCGTCGCTGCGCAGGAGGATCTGCGTCTTGCCATGCTGTTTCACGATATTGGCAAGCCCGCCGTACAAACAACAGACGCACAGGGGGTTTCACATTACCATGGGCACCCGGCCGTCAGCGCAAAAATGGCGCGGGAAATTCTTACCCGCATGCATTTTTCCAAAAAGTGCATAGAGCGTGTGGCGATTTTAATCCTGTACCATGATTACCGCTGCGCGCCTGCGCAGCGTGCGGTCAGGCGCCTGCTGCAGAAGACGGGAGCAGATGTTGCGCGCCGGCTTATACAGGTCAGAAGGGCGGATGCCGCCGCCCAGTCGGATTTTCGCCGTACGGAAAAAATCCGGCTCATAGATGCATATGAAGCCACACTGCAAACCGTGCTGGAAAACGGCGACTGTTTTTCTCTGCAAGATCTTGCGGTTTGCGGCGACGACCTGCTTGCATTGGGCATCCCGCAGGGAAAGCAGGTTGGGCTGCTTTTAAACCAGTTGCTCAATGGGGTAATAGAAGGCAGCCTTCCCAACCAAAAGGATATACTGCTGCAAAAGGCAAAGCAGCTTTTTTACAAAGAATAGCCCGCGTTCCTCTTTGCAGAGGCAGCGCGGGCGCTTTTATATTCTTGCGGCGCCTGTTTCCCTGGCAGCTTGTGCAACCGCCTGGGCAACGGCGTTGCCAATTCTTTTATCCAGTGCGTCTGGCAGGATATACTCTGCGCACAGTTTCTCTTCGGGGACAAGCCGGGCAATGGCAAGCGAGGCCGCAACCTTCATTTCTTCATTAATTTCAGTGGCGCGGCAATCCAGCGCGCCTCTGAAAATGCCGGGAAAGGCCAAAACGTTATTGATTTGGTTGGGAAAATCAGATCTTCCTGTGCCAATAACGGCGGCGCCCGCACGTTTAGCCGCATCCGGCATAATTTCCGGCGTAGGGTTTGCCATTGCAAACACAATAGGATTTTCCGCCATATTTTTTATCATGGATTCGGTGACAATATTGGGAGCAGAAACGCCTAAAAACATATCTGCGCCCTCCAGTGCGTCACAAAGGGTTCCCGTTTTATGCTCTTTATTTGTAACGGCAGCCATAAAGGCCTGTTCTGAATTAAGCTCAAACATGCCTTCGCAAATGATGCCAAAGCGGTCTACCATAATCAACTGGCGCACCCCCATATTTAAAAGGTGCCTGGCAATGGCGATCCCGGCAGATCCTGCTCCGTTGATTACCACTTTAACAGCGCTGATCTCTTTCTTTACAACCTTCAGAGCGTTAAACAGCGCAGCGGCAACCACAATGGCGGTGCCGTGCTGGTCGTCGTGAAAAACAGGAATATCGCATATTTCCTTCAAACGCCGCTCAATCTCAAAGCAACGCGGGGCGGAAATGTCTTCCAGATTAATCCCGCCAAAACTTCCGGAAATCAGGTATACGGTTTTTACAATATCCTCTATATTTTTGGAACGCACGCAGATAGGAAAGGCGTCTACGTCGGCAAATTCCTTAAAAAGCGCGCATTTTCCCTCCATAACAGGCATGCCGGCTTCCGGGCCTATGTCGCCCAGCCCTAAAACGGCGGTGCCGTCTGTCACAACTGCTACAAGATTGTTCCTGCGTGTAAGCTGGAAAGATTTTTTATAATCCTGCTGTATGGCAATGCACGGCTCGGCAACGCCCGGCGTATAGGCAAGTGAAAGATCCTTTGCTGTATGTATGGGAACTCTGGATACAATTTCAACTTTTCCATTCCATTCGTAATGCTTTTTTAAAGATTCCTTTTGAATATCCATCTTTTACAGTCCTTTCCAATGCAGCGTTACGGCGGTTTGCCCAAAACGTCCGCTTTCTAAAGTATATAACAAAACGCAGCGGGAGGCAACATGTATTTGACAAAGACCGGGGCGTATATTACAATAATTACAGCGAGCAGGCTGAACAGCCGCGGGCATATTGCGAAAGCACATGTCCGAGGAAAGTCCGGGCTCCACAGGGCAGGAATAACGGCTAACGGCCGCCGGGGGCAACCCCAGGGAAAGTGCAACAGAGATATACCGCCTGCTAGGAGCAGGTAAGGGTGGAAAGGCGAGGTAAGAGCTCACCGGCGTCAGGGGAACCTGACGGCCCTGCAAACCCTATTCGGAGCAACACCGTGGAAAGACGCATGCGCCGGCCCGGCGCGTCTTTAGGAGGTGGCATTGAGCGCAGGCGGCAACGCCGCGCCAAGATAGATGGCTGTTCACGACAGAACCCGGCTTACAGGCCTGGTCGCATTTTTAAACCGTTCCGGCGTTGGCAGGAACGGTTTTTTATTGCAGGTTTTCAGATTTTCTAAAGCGCAGGCAAAAACGTATGGGGCGGGCATATCGCGGCAGGCGCGGGGGCAGGCTTTTCCGTTTTGCAGGGCAACTGCAAAACCCCGCTTGGCTCTCTCTTTTCCCGCCGCGGTGTAAATAGTATTTTTATCAAAATCCCGTGCCGTTTGCAGATGAATTTGCAAACAGCCCCCGCCTTTCTTTTATAAGCGTATCTTTTGTATCCCAAAGTTTTTGGGACAGGTCTACATAATAGTTGTGTGGGTTTTCAAAACGCTTTACCTCGTCCCATAAGGTTTCAAGCTGGGATGCGCAATAGGTTTGGATGCTTTGCAGGGCGGGAGGCGTATAAACCAGCTTGCCATTTTGAAAAAGCTGTACACGCAGCGGGACTGCTTTAAATCCGGTAACGGTTTTTCTTTTCCATGTAAACTGTGGGTCAAATATTGTATAGGGGGCACGGTCATCGATCTTTTCATCAAACAGCGTTACAACATCTGCAATTGCCTTACCGCTTGCCGTATCAAATAACCTGTAAAGGTTTTTAAAACAAGGGGTAGTAATTTTGGACACATTGTTGCTGATCTTAATTTTTGGTAAAATATTTCCGTGCGCCTCTATTGCACACAGCTTATAAACACCGCCGAACACGGGATCGGAAGAAGCTGTAATCAGGCGTTCCCCAACGCCAAACAGGTCAATCGGAGCGCCCTGCAGGAGCATATCGCGGATCAGGTATTCGTCAAGCGCGTTGGAGGCGCAAATTTTGCAATCGGAAAAACCGGCCTCGTCCAACATTTTTCTTGCTTTTTTCGAAAGATAGGTAATATCCCCGCTGTCAATCCGAATTCCGGCCGGACGAAAGCCTTTTGGAAGCAGTTCTTCATTAAAAATTTTGATTGCATTTGGAACGCCTGACTGCAGGGTGTTATACGTATCTACCAGCAGGGTGCAGTTTTCCGGATATTGCTTTGCATATGCGCGAAACGCGTCTTCTTCGCTGTCAAACATCTGTACCCAGCTATGTGCCATCGTGCCCAGGGCAGGTGTTTGAAAGGCTATATCAGAAAGCACGCAGGAGGTGCCTGTGCAGCCCCCGATATAAGCGGCTCTTGCGCCATAAACAGCGCCGTCAAAGCCCTGCGCCCTGCGTGCCCCAAATTCCATAACTGCCCGGCCGCCGGCCGCCCGGCAGATGCGGTTTGCTTTTGTGGCGATCAGGCTTTGGTGGTTAATGCATAACAAAAGCATGGTTTCTATAAATTGCGCCTGGATAACGGGTCCTCTCACAGTTATAATCGGCTCGTTTGGAAAGACAGGCGTACCTTCCGGTACGGCCCATACATCGCAGGTAAAGTGAAAATCGGCAAGAAAACGTAAAAAGGCATCGCTGAAAATCTTTTTTTCTTTTAAATAAGCAATATCCTCTTTAGCAAAGTGCAGGCTTTGCAGATATTCGATCAGCTGTTCTATGCCGGCCATGATCGCAAAGCCGCCGTTGTCTGGAATTTTTCGAAAAAACATGTCAAAATAGGCAACGGTATTTTGCAGCCCATTTTCAAAATAGCCGCCGGCCATGGTCAGTTCGTAAAAATCGGCCAGCATTGTTAAATTGCGCTCGTTTAAATTGTGCTCCATAGCGATCCCTCCCTTTTATAAAGTTATATTGTCCAAAATTTCAATCCCGTTTTGACGCATATTAAAGTACGCGCAAACGGCGGAAAAGTCGCCGTTGTGTACAGGCAGGTCAAAGGTGGCGGTAAGCTGTATCGGAACAATAACCCTGCAGCGCCTGTTTTCACGGTTAAAGGCAGCTTTCAGCGTCAGACAGAATTGTTGTATGCAAAGATCTGTACAACAACCGGTAACAAGAAACGTATCAATCTGCGGATTTTCAAGCAAAAACTGTTGAAACTCCGGCTCCAGAAATCCATTGGTGGAATTTTTGTCAATCCGCCTGATACCGGGTATGGACTTTAACTCCTGCGTCAGTTCGCTTTCAAGGCTGTCATGCAGGCAATGCACGGGATAATCGGAAAATTCCGGTGATTGTCTTGTATGGCTGTCGGCAAATGCAAGAACGGGCAGTTTCCGCTTAATGCAGGCGGCGCAAAATGCGGCAACCTTATCGTTTATCTGCAGGATCCGCGCGCTGGAAAGGTTTCCTTCTTTGGCAAAGCCATTCACCATATCTACAGCTACGGCTGCTGTTTTTTCCTTTACAAAACTGTGCAGCGGCAGGGTGGGTGCGTTTGTGAAATCGTCATAAAGCGTATCTAAAAAAGTACAGGATTTTTTTAAAAAAGCTTCTTTTTGCATAAAAATCACCTCAGTGCAAAATCAGAAAATTCACTCTGAATAGAGTTAAATGGAAAATAAAGCATTTTTTAGGGTTTAATTTGCATTTTATAAAAATTTTTTGTAAAATTGACTTGTTTTTTTTCCCTGTAAGATATATAATAGCCTTGCTTAGCTGTATTTTATTTGGTTTTAAATGAATAATTGGAGTGGAATGTATGAGATTGCGTAAACAGGAACTGGGGACAAGAAACCTGGTGGGAGCAAGGGTAGAGGCTGCCCGCAAAAAAAAGGGAATGAAGCAAAAAGAACTGCTGGCCCAGCTGCAGGTAAATGGCGTTGATATGAATGCCTCTGGCCTGTCTAAGCTGGAAGGGCAAATCCGTTATGTTACGGATGTCGAACTGGTTGCGCTTGCAGATATTTTGGAGGTTACGGTGGATTCTTTGCTGGGCAGGGAATAAACCTTGCCGGTATTCATGATTTGTTTAATTTAAAGCACATCCGTCTGCTGGATGTGCTTTTTTATTGTGGCTGCAATCATTTCCACTGCGGGGCGGATTTTGTCGCAGGGGATCCCGGAAAATCCAAGCTTAAATGAATGTCCGCGACGTGTCCCTTGAATAATTCGTATACCCTGCTCTAAAAGTGAGTGGTAAAGCGTTTGACGGTCTATTTCAAACGGAAGTTCTACCACAACGGTCAAGGCTGTTTCCAGCAGAGTTATGTTTATATCATAGGGAAGATTTTCTTGTAAAGCGCTGCACAAAAGCAGGATTTTTTCCTGATATTGTTTTCTTAAACGTCGCAGATGGCGTTCCAGCTGCCCGTCCCTGATATATTTGGCAAGGGCAAGCTGTTCAGCTTTTGAGGCGGTTTGGTTATATCTGCCTGCACGCCCGAAAAAGCGTGCGGACAAAGTCTCTGGTAAAACGGCATAGCCGATTCTGACAGAAGGCAGAAGCAGTTTGGAAAAAGAGCCCAGATAGATTACATGTTCGCTGTCATATCCCTGCAGCGCAGGTATAGGTCTGGTTTTATAGCGCAGTTCGCCATTGTAATCATCTTCTATAATATAAGCGCCATGGGCCTCTGCCCAATGCAGCAGTGCATACCGCCGGTTCATTTTGATATGGTTTCCAGTGCGCAGAGAGCCTGAAGGGTTGATTAACAGTAGTTTGGCTTTGCTTGCTTTCAGCGCATCAGGGATAACTCCGTCGCAGTCGCTGTCTACAGTGACCACATGCATACCGCAGTCGGAGAAAACTTGTATGGCATGAGCTGATCCATCCGCTTCTACTGCTACGGTGGAGCCAGAAGCGTGTAAAAGACCGCAAATCAAATACAAAAGCGACTGCGTTCCGGCACCAATGACGATATTTCTTTCATCGCCCTGTACACCGCGCACACCGTAACAATAAGAAGCAAGCGCGCGCCGAAGCTCCGGTTCACCCTGAGGATCGCCATAGGAGGTAATCAGGTAATCGCAGTTTATAACATTGCGTACGTATTTTCTCCATAATTTCAGGTTGCTGTTGTCTACATCTACACTTTTGCTGCTGAAATCATATTTTATTATGTTATGAAATCGCGTGGGGTATGTAACAGGCTTTTGCGCTTTTGTATTTTCCATATTGGGGCAGGGCGGGCTTTGGATAAAAAAGCCGCGCTGCGGCAAACTTTTAATATATCCTTCAATACATAGCTGCTGATACGCGCTTTCTACCGTAGTACGGCTTAAAGCAAGGTCTTCTGAAAGCCGCCGGATCGACGGCAGTTTTTCTCCCTGCTTAAGCGCGCCGTTTTCAATTGCATTTTTTACAGCAGAATAAAGCTGCACATATAACGGCGTGTCCGCTTGTTTTTTCAGGGTTAAAAAATCATAGATCATGGCAATTCCTCAAACCGTTCTTTTCGTTTTATTTTAGCATTCTCTATGCGCCTTTTCAATGCTGTTTTAGGCGTCTGCGGCATTTTAGTTGCTATTTTTTAGTAAAATTAGTATAATTATTCTTAACAGAAAACAAACTGAAAGGCAGCGTATAGAATGGATAGCAGAGTAAAAAATTTTCTGAATACGTTAAGCGGAAAAAAAATTGCATTATGCGGCATCGGCAGCAGTAATTTGCCGCTGCTTGCGCTTTTAAAAAAATATGGCGCACAGGTAACCGCCTGTGACAGGCGCACGGAAAAAGAGCTTGGCGACGTCGCACAAGAGGCACGGCGCGCCGGTGCGTCGCTTTCCCTTGGGGAGCGGTATCTTGAAGGGCTGGATGTAGAGATTCTTTTTCGTACGCCTGGTATGCGCTATTATATGGAAGAACTTATCCGCTTTCGTAAAAACGGCGTGGCGGTTACGTCGGAAATGGAGCTTTTTTTTGATCTTTGTCCCTGCAAAATTATCGCAGTTACCGGGAGCGACGGCAAAACCACAACAACATCTATTATTGCGCAGATGTTGCGCGCCGCCGGAATGTGCGTGCATTTAGGCGGTAATATAGGAAAGCCGTTGTTGCCCGAAATAGAAACCATTTCCTATAATGATGTAGCCGTGGTGGAGCTTTCAAGCTTTCAGCTGATTTCCATGCGCAAAAGCCCTTCTGTTGCAGTTGTCACCAACCTGTCTCCCAATCATCTGGACGTGCATAAAGATATGCAGGAGTATGTAGACGCAAAAAAGAATATTGTTTTACATCAAAATGCATTTGGAAGGGCAGTTTTAAATCTGGATAACGGTATTACCAATGCATTTACAGAAGAATGCAGGGGAATGGTGTATAAATTCAGCTGCAAGCAGCCGCTGGAAAACGGCTGTTACCTTGATTCGGACGGAAGTATCAAGATGGCGGTTGGCGGCCATACTACAAAGGTGATGGAGCAAGCGGACATACTAATTCCAGGCATGCATAATGTGCAAAACTATCTCGCGGCGGTCAGCGCTGTTTGGGGATTGGTGGATAAAGAAACCATACGAGAGGTGGCACGTACTTTTCAAGGGGTTGAGCACCGTGCGGAATTTGTCCGTGAAGTCAACGGCGTGCGCTATTACAACGATTCAATCGCGTCGAGTCCAACCAGAACCATTTCCGGAACGCTTTCCCTGTATGATCAAAAAATTATTTTGATTGCGGGCGGTTATGATAAAAATATTCCTTATGCGCCGCTGGGGCCGGTCATTGTGCAAAAAGTAAAACTTTTAATTCTGCTGGGGGCTACGGCCGACAAAATTGAAACGGCAGTCAGGCAGGCACAGGGATATTCCGCCGGGAATCCTGTAATTTTGCGGGTAAATACCATGGAAGAGGCCGTTGAGGCGGCGTATACGCATGCGCAAAGTGGGGATATTGTATCCATGTCTCCAGCCAGCGCCAGCTTTGACCTTTATAAAAATTTTGATCAAAGGGGTAAGCATTTTAAAAAACTGGTTGACAGTTTATAATTACAATTGCAAAGGATGAAAAATATGATAGAAACATTGCGGCAGCTTTGCAACGCACGCGGCGTTTCCGGCAGCGAGTGCGCTGCAGCGGCGATAGCGGGGAAGCTGCTAAGCGATTATGCGCAGGTGTCTGTGGATAAAAACGGAAATGTCATCGGCACACTGGGAAATGCAAATGCAGATTTTACCATTATGCTGGATGCGCATTTGGATCAGATTGGCTTGATTGTTACAGATATAAACGCAGACGGTTTTATAAAGGCAGAGCCTTGCGGCGGAGTGGACCGAAGGGTATTGCAGGGAACGATGTGTGTTGTTTTGGGAAAACAGGAAATTCCTTGTGTGGTGTGCTGCCTGCCTCCGCATCTATCAGACGGTGGGGAGGACGCGGCAGTGGCAGCAAAAGATTTATGGCTGGATACGGCTTTGCCGCCAGACACGGTAAAGCAACTGGTCTGTCCGGGGGACCGCATTGTATTTCATTGCGCGCTGAAAAAAATGCTTGGTACACGCATAACCGGGCCAGCGCTGGATAACCGGGCCGGCGTTGCCTGCCTTTTGCACTGCGCAAAACAGCTGTCGCGGGAAACGCCCGGATGTAAGGTGGTAATTCTTTTCAGCACACAGGAGGAAACCAGCGCGGGCGGAGCAAAAACAGCTTCTTTTTTACAGGCACCCGATGAGGCGATTGTTGTTGATGTAAGCTTTGCCCGGCAAAGCGGCGTGCAGCCGGGAAAAAGCGGCGTTATGGGAAAAGGCGGTATGATTGCAGTTGCGCCGACGCTTTCAAAAAAAATGTCCGACCGCTTGATTGTCGCGGCAAAAAATAATAGAATTCCCTATCAGCTTGAGGTGATGGGCTCGGCCACCGGGACCAATGCAGATGCAGTTTCCATGACGAAAGGCGGTATTCCAACGGCTTTGCTGTCCATTCCATTGAAAAATATGCATACACAGGGTGAAATTGTAGATTTATGCGACATAAAGGCTACGGCGGATGTGCTGACAGCCTATGTTCTGGAAAGGGGCAGGATGGTTTGATGGATTTAAAGCTTTTGGAGGAACTCTGTCTTGCAAACGGCGTATCCGGCGATGAAGAGCAGGTTCGAAAAATTATTTTTTCTGCTGTCTCGCCTTATGCGGATCATATAGAGACGGACGCTATGGGAAATCTGCTTGTCTTTAAAAAAGGGGAGCGTTCCCCAAAAAGGAAGTTAATGCTTAGCGCACATATGGACGAAGTCGGTTTTATTGTTATTGATATTACAACCGATGGGATGCTGAAGGTGGAGCAGGTAGGTGGTATCGACCGGCGCGTTATTTGCGGCAAGGCCGTTACCGTTGGAGAAAGCAAAGTTAAGGGCGTATTTGGGATCAAGCCTGTGCATCTTTCGGGCACGGAGGAAAAGGAAAAAATCCCTTCCATGGAAAAAATGTATGTGGACATTGGCGCCGAGAGCAGGGAGCAGGCGTTGTGTTTTGTAAACGTTGGGGACTATGTTGTGTTTGACACACCGTTTTTATGCAGAGACGGCCGCATTTTTGCAAAGGCGCTTGACGACAGAGCGGGCTGCCTTGTACTGATAGAAATGCTCAAGCAACGGCTTGCATATGATATGCATTTCTCATTTTTGGTTCAGGAGGAGGTCGGGCTGCGGGGTGCTGCCGCCGCTGCGTATACGGTTGAACCGTATGCGGGTATTGTGGTAGAATCCACAACTGCAGCGGATACTGCCGGTGTGGATTCTTCCAGGCAGGTTTGCCGTTTGGGTGAGGGCGCGGTTGTTTCTTTTATGGACAGGCGAACCATTTATGACAAAGACTATTATAAACTTGCATTGCATTGCGGTCAGCATGCAGGTGTAAAGGTTCAGCTCAAGCAGGCTGTGACAGGCGGAAACGACGCGGGCGCGATCCATTGCTCCAGGGGCGGCGTGCGTACAATTGCCATATCGCTCCCATGCAGATATATCCACAGCGGAACATCCATTATTACCGTGGAGGACTTGGAAGCTGTATATCAAACGGTATTTTTAACAGCGGAGAAAATTGCCGGAGATGAAACCGTATGATTCTTTTGGGAGACGATACCTTCGAAAAAGCGCTCTTGCAAAGAGTCTTGCAAAATCCCAATCCTTATAATATCCGGATCTATTCCTTATTTCATGCTTATAAGCAAACAGCCCTCTGCCAATTTTGGATACAGCGCACGAAGGAAGGGGCTGTTTCTTTTCTTGCAAAAAACGGCGCATCTCTTATTTTGGATGCCGAACCCTGTGCAGATATGGAAGAGCTGTCTGCCTTTAGCATGCTGACAGGGGCTGTAAGCCTGTTGTGCGACGCTGCACTGCCTTTAAAAATGCCGGGTTTTTCAGCACGCATCTACCCGGTAATGCGTCTGGAAAAGGCACAGCGGTCTGTCGGCCAGCCCGGCCGCTTTTATGTGCAGCCCCGATTGCAGGATATTTATGCTCTTTTGCATCAATGTGAAGACGAGGGCTTTGTGCTGCCAGCGTTTGAAGACTTTTATCTGGAGCTGTCGCATAGAATACGGCATGATTCTGCGCTGTGCGTGGGCATTATGTGCAACGGTAGGCTTTGTGCCTGTGCGTTGGCAATGTTTTATTGTCTGCATGGGGCAGTAATAGGTTGTGTGGCAACGCATCCGCAATACAGAGGAAGAGGTTTGGGAAAACAGGCCGTTACAGCTTTGACAGGTCAGATGCATAAGGTGCAGACAGAGCGTGTTTTTCTGCACGCGGTGCATCACGGCACGGTTGCTTTTTATGAAAAAGCAGGCTTTTCCATGTGTGGCAGCGCATTGGAATTACATAGAAAGAATGGAGCGATATAGTATGAAAAACACTTTGTTTCAAATAGATAATAAAATTCTGCAATTGTCGGAGCAGGCCATGAAATTGTGTTCCCGGCAGATGCAGCAAATAGAGGAAATGCAGGACTATAACCAGCAAAAAATGCTGTATGCTTTTCAGCAGGCCGGTGTAAGTGAAAGTCATTTTACAGCAAGCACAGGCTATGGCTATGGGGACAGGGGGCGGGATGCACTGGACCAGGTTTTTGCAACGGTTTTTGACGCACAGGACGCACTGGTGCGCCATAATTTTGTCAGCGGGACGCATGCACTGACCGTAGCGCTGTTTGGTCTTTTACGCCCGGGCGATACCATGCTGTGCGTGACCGGCAGACCCTACGATACACTGCTTGGCGTAATAGGGGTAGACGGCCGGCAGGGAACGCTCAATAAAGGATCTTTGCAGGATTTTGGTATCTGCTACCGGGAAATCCCCCTGGATAAAGATGGACACGTCCAATTGCAGGCGATAAAGGAGGCCATGGACAGTCATATAAAAATGGTCTACATACAGCGATCACGGGGATATGATTTGCGCCCTTCCCTTTTAACAGAAGAAATTGCACAGATTGCCCATACGGCAAAAGCGGTTGTACCGGAATGTATTGTTATGCTGGACAATTGTTATGGAGAATTTGTTGAAACAGAGCAGCCGCTTGCAAATGGGGTCGATATTATGGCGGGCTCGCTGATTAAAAATCCCGGAGGTTCAATTGCGCCAACTGGGGGGTATATCGCTGGGAAAAAAAATCTAGTTGAAATGTGCGCCTGTCGTCTTACAACGCCTTCTACAGGCAGGGAAATCGGCGCGACCCTTGGCAACAACCGCGAACTGTTTATGGGCGCGTTTCATGCGCCGCACGTAACGGGAGAGGCTGTAAAAACGGCTGTTTTTGCAGCGGCGCTTTTTGAACTGCTCGGTTTTGCGGTGTCGCCGCGCTATGACGAAAGGCGGGGGGATATTATTCAGACTCTTTTACTGGAAAACAGCGGCGCGCTTGTTGCTTTCTGTAAAGGTATTCAGCGAGGCGCGCCTGTAGATTCTTTTGTGATACCGGAACCGTGGGACATGCCGGGCTATGACAGCAAAGTGATTATGGCGGCAGGCGCGTTTACGCTTGGCGCTTCGATTGAGTTATCTGCAGATGCGCCTTTGCGCCCGCCCTATGCTGCCTGGCTGCAGGGAGGAATCAATTTCCACAGTGGGAAACTGGGAATTATGCTGGCGGCGCAGTCGATGCTGGAAGAAGGGTTTATAAATGGCAGGGTGTTTTAAGCGTTGCCTGCAGGCAATGGTTTTCATTAATTTATAAAAAAGCGTGATTTTAAAAAACTAAAAAAGTGAAAGCAGTATTGCTTTCACTTTTTCCTTACAGATTTGACCCTGTGGATGTATCGGGCACTTTTTTCTGGCGAAGTTCTTTAAAAAAACTGCGCAAAACAGCGCTGCACTCCGGTTCTAATACTCCGCCGGTCAACTTTGGTTTATGATTGTACGGCAGATCAAACAGATTCACAACAGAGCCGCAGGACCCGGCTTTTTTATCATACGCGCCAAATACTACACGCTTTAAGCGGGCGTTGATAATAGCGCCCGCACACATAGGACATGGCTCAAGCGTGATATAAATTGTACATTGCCACAGCCGCCAACCCCCAAGTGCCCGGCATGCCTGTGCAATCGCCTCAAGCTCCGCATGACACAGGGCGTTTTTTACCTGTTCTCGACGGTTGTATCCACGCGACAGAACCTGTTCGTCTTTTACGATTACGGCGCCTACCGGTACTTCACCGTTTTTGGCGGAAAGTTCGGCGCAACGCAGAGCTTCGCGCATAAACAGAATGTCTTTTTGCTGTAATTGTGTTACATTAGCATCCAAAACGATATTACCTCTAATAAAATTAATATGCCGAAAACAATCATACCAGGGGAAAAGAAAAAACAGCGCATTTTTTCCCGGAAAGTCAAAATATAATTATATTTTTTAAAAGTAAGCAGCGTGCCATCCCTTTTTGCTATCAGTGCAACCCCCAAAATACCCAGCAGGAAAAACAGGCCCATGAACCCGGCGTAATAGATTTCTGCAGCGGTTTGTCCGAACCGCGAATTTATAATATCGCCCAGCACGGAAAACAAATTATTGATAAAATGCAGCAACATTGCCGGAATAATGGATCCGCTGTATACAGTGATGTATGCAAAAGTCAGACCTCCGATGAATGCAAACGGAATCTGAATCAGATTACCATGTATCAGGCCAAATATAATTGAGGAAGTTAAAACAGCAAAGCCGTCTCCATAGTTTCGTAAAGCACCGAGTAAAACGCCACGGTATAGAAATTCTTCTACAAAAGCCGGGGTGACGGCAACTGCCAGAATATAAAGAATATTGGTGGTCCATTGGTTGTCCAGCTTTACAGAGGATACAGCATCCAGGTTGTAATGAATACCAATCATCGACAAATTTTGCAGCATGTAATCAACCATGTAGTTTGCGAACATTGCAACGGCAAGCCCCGCGGGTAAAAGTGCGGCAATACGTTGCACACTGACAGTTCGGTGGAATGAAAAAAGGTCGTCAAAACGCCTGCCGACCATACAGCGCAGAATCAAAGCGGTTGTAAACATTCCCACAACCGACACAAGTCCCGAAAGCGTATAGTACACATCTGGTGGAAAGGCGGAAGCCATGTCCGTCTGTCCATAATCAATGGCGCCAAAAAAAATTGTAATTAAAGTAAGAAAGGTAGCAATCAAGTTAAAAATAACAAGAAGAATACATTGCGAAATACCCGTTTTATTCGCAAGCGACCGAAGTTTTCTTTTTTCCGTATCTTTTCTATAATCCTTAAAAGAAAAATAAATCCAATCTGCGTTTTGTGTAAAGCCTTGCGGCGTCCACTGCATAGAATCACATCCAACGTTTTTATTCCTATCTTTAATTTGGTTGTTAGCTTTGTTATTATAACATTCTCATTTTTTGATTACAACAAAAACCAATAAAATTATAAACAAAGAAAACTTCTTCGTGAAAAAATTTTGAAAGTTGTATAAATACACGTGTTTTGCTTGATTATATACAAAAATCTGTTATAATTATTAGATAAACAAAAGGTTGGGATGGATTAAAAATGAAAACATCTGTTTCGCGCATGCAGGCAAGAGAACAGGCGTTTATACTGGCGTTTGAAAAAAATTTTACAAGCGATTCGGTAGACGAAATTTTGGAAGCCGCGCGTTTGTCTGACGACCGGCAACCTGATGACTTCGCTGTTACGCTGGTCAGGGCTATGGAAGGGAAATTGCCCGAAATTGATTGTGAGATTCAAAAAAACATCAAAGGATGGAAGATGGGCAGATTATCAAAGGTAAGTTTGGCGTTGCTGCGGCTGTCTGTTTTTCAAATTTTATTCGTACAGGAAAACAGGGATGCGGAAAACCCTGTAAGCGTGGTGATTAACGACGCCGTACGCCTTGCAAAAAAGTATTCCACCCCGGAAGATGCGGCCTTTATAAACGGTGTGCTGGGAACAATAGCCAAACATGAAAAGTGCATGAAATTGCCGGATACAGAGGATAAAGAGCAATGAAAACGGCGCTTGGGCTGGATACCAGCAATTATACAACGTCCGCGGCTGTCTTGAAAGATGGAGCGATCTACCAGGCAAAACTGCCGCTGCCTGTTAAAAAAGGTCAAAAGGGCTTGCGCCAGAGCGAAGCAGTTTTTCATCATACCAGCCAGCTGCCACAGGTAATAAAAGCGTTGCAGGTGCATTTTACACAGGTGCCGCCCGGTTTGCTTGGTGCGTCTGACGCCCCCAGAAGGGAAGCGGGCTCTTATATGCCGTGTTTTACTGTTGGGCTTGGAGCAGCCCGGGTGTTGTCAAGCGTTTTGAAGGTACCCCTGTACACTTTTTCTCATCAACAAGGGCATATTGCGGCAGCACTGTACAGCGCCGAAAAGCTGGAGCTGTTGAAGCATCCGTTTTTGGCGTTCCATGTTTCAGGCGGTACGACGGAAGCATTGCTTGTAAAGCCGGATCGCACGGAAATCTGTAAAACGCAGATTGTTGCAAGTACGCTGGATTTGAACGCGGGTCAGGTCATTGACAGAACAGGCGTTATGCTTGGAATTTCTTTTCCATGTGGGAAAGAGCTGGAGCGGCTGGCGTTGGGCTGTGATGAAGAAATAAAAGTAAGGCCGGTCTTAAAGGATGCAAATTGTTGTTTTTCCGGCTTGGAAAATATTTGTGCAAACCTGAAAAAGAAAGGCGCGCCGGATGCGTATATTGCAAAATACTGCCTGAAATATGTTGAGCAAACGGTGGTTCTTATGTGTGAAAAGCTTCTTATGCAATATGCTGGACTGCCTGTTTTATTTGCAGGAGGCGTTATGTCAAACGCGATGATACAGAAGATTCTATCGGAACGCTTTTCTGCTTTTTTTGCATCTCCGGAATTTTCCTGCGATAACGCCGCAGGGATTGCAGTTTTGGCGGATTTAAAAGAAAATGGATTTTAAGAAGGAAGGATCTATGGAGGCTTCTATACTTTCTGTTTCGCAGTTGAATTTTTATATTCGTTCTCTTTTGGATGGAGACAGCAACCTGGCTGCGCTTTTTGTTTCCGGGGAAATTTCCAATCTTTCTGACCAATACCGCTCGGGCCATATTTATTTTACACTTAAGGATGAAAAAGCGGCGGTAAAATGTGTGGTTTTTGCAAATTCCGCGTCGCGTCTGAAATTTATACCGCAAAATGGCATGAAAGTGATTGTACGTGCTAAGGCCTCCCTATATGAAGCGGGGGGGCAATACCAGCTCTATATAGAAGATATGCAACCAGATGGAGCGGGTGCGCTGGCTGTCGCTTTTGCGCAGTGCAAAGAACGTCTGGAAAAAGAAGGTCTTTTCAACGCGGCGCATAAAAAGCCGCTGCCCAAATTGCCGTACAAAATTGGGGTAATTACTTCCCCAACAGGAGCAGTGATAAAAGATATACAAAATATACTGAACAGACGTTTTCCGTTGGCGGAAATTTTGCTCTGCCCTGTGCTTGTGCAGGGAAATCTGGCAGCGGGGCAGATCTGCAAAGCATTACGGTATTTGGATCAAATGCATTTATGCGATGTGATTATTATCGCCCGGGGCGGCGGCAGCACAGAAGACCTTTGGCCGTTTAACGACGAACTTCTGGCAAGAGAAATTTACCGCGCGCAGACGCCCGTTGTTTCTGCGGTTGGGCATGAAACAGATTTTACAATTTGCGACTTTGTCGCAGACCTGCGTGCACCAACACCTTCTGCCGCGGCAGAGTTGTCCGTGCCGGACGCAGCGCAGCTCCAGACGGCGCTGCTTGATCAATTTATTGCCATGCACAGAATGGCGGAACACAAGGTCTGGGAGGCAAGAAACCGCTTGTATGCACTTGCTGCAAAAGATGTAATGCAAAAACCGTCGGTCCATATACAAACCCGTTTTTTGGCGTTGGATCAAATAACGACGGAATTGCAGCGCAGTTTTGAGCGCTTTTTTTCCTGTAAAGAGCAGCAATTGGCCAATTTATCTGTCAAGTTGGATATGCTCAGCCCATTGCGCATATTGTCTTGCGGTTATGCGTTGGTTAAAAAAGAGGAAAAACCGGTCAAGAGCGTAAAGACGCTGTCGAAGGGAGACGTTCTTACCTTGTGTTTTTGCGACGGACAGGCAGAATGCGTAGTAAAGGAATGAGTAGGATGAAAGAATATAAGACGTATGAAGAAGCCGTTGAAAGGCTGAGCAGAATCGTGACGCTTTTAGAAACCGGTGATCAACCCTTGGAAGAGACGCTGGCTTTATTTGAAGAAGGAACGCAACTGACGGCTTTCTGCTATGGCAAGCTCAAGGATGCGCAACAGAAGATAAAAATTTTAACTATACCGGAGGAAAATGAAAATGAATGACGATATCCGGTTGATAGAACAGGCTTTGGAAGACGCGTTGCCGTCTGAAAATTGCCTGGAAAAAGATGTGGTGCAGGCAATGCGCTATAGCTTAATGGCAGGAGGAAAGCGCATCCGTCCGGTGCTTACGCTGGAATTTTGCCGGGCATGTGCAGGAACCAGCCGTGATGCGTTGCCATTTGCATGCGCTGTGGAGATGATACACACATACTCGTTGATTCATGACGACCTCCCGTGCATGGACAACGACGCTATGCGCAGGGGAAAGCCTGCAAACCATATTGCATTTGGAGAAGATATTGCGCTTTTAGCAGGCGACGCACTGCAAAGCCTAGCCTTTGAAACTATTTTTCGTTCCTGTACACCGGAAAACGCCATGCGCTGCAGTATGGCGGCCCGGTTTCTTGCAAATGCCTGCGGAGCCTGTGGTATGGTAGGTGGCCAGGTGATTGACTTGCAGAATGAAAATCGGAATGCGCCGATTGAAACGCTGAAAATTATGGACGCAAAAAAAACGGGCGCGCTAATCAAGGCGGCATGCGTATTGGGGTGTATCGCTGCGGATGCAGATGCGCACAAAATCCACGCTGCAGCCGTGTATGCAGAAAAAATTGGCCTGGCATTCCAGATTGTGGATGATATTTTAGACATCACTTCTGATGAAGAAACATTGGGCAAACCGGTTGGAAGCGACATGTCCAGGCAGAAGTCTACTTATGTTTCCCTGCTGGGCCTGCAGGCGTGCAGGCGGCTTGCGCAGGAGCTGACGCAGGAAGCGATTTACGCGCTGCATATTTTTGAAGACGGCGGGCAGCCATTGGCGGATTTGGCGCGCGCTCTTGTAACAAGGACGAGCTAATGCGCCTGTGAAGAGGAGGGCTTAAAAATAAAATGGCAGATTTTCAATATCTGGATAAGATCCGTACGCCATCGGACCTCCGTTTTCTTTCTATTTCCGAACTAAATGTCCTTTGTTCTGAAATACGCCGGACAATTGTGGAAACCGTTTCTAAAAACGGCGGCCATCTGGCTTCAAACTTAGGTGTGGTAGAATTAACAGTCGCCCTTTTAAAAATGTTTCCGGATGTTCACGATAAGATTGTCTGGGATGTTGGGCATCAAAGCTATACGCATAAAATTCTTACCGGCAGATTTCAGGAGATTGGAACAATTCGGACAGAAGGCGGGCTTTCGGGCTTTCCAAAAAGAACAGAAAGCCCCTATGATGCGTTTAATGCGGGGCATAGCAGCACATCTATTTCTGCTGCATATGGGATTGCAAGAGCGAAAGCTCTTAAAGGGGAAGATGGATATACCATTGCAGTCATTGGCGACGGCGCTTTGACGGGCGGCCTGGCGTTTGAAGGGTTAAACAATGCCGGGCGTTTTAAAAAGAATTTTATAGTCGTATTGAACGACAATAAAATGTCTATTTCAAGGAATGTGGGCTCTGTAGCACGTTATTTATCGGGTATCCGTATGAAACCGGCGTATTTGCGGGTGAAAACAAAAGTGGAAAAAGCACTGCTTCACACACCGGTGGTTGGCAATCCGTTGCGGCGTTTTCTCAAACGATCCAAATCAAGCGTGCGAAAGATTGTATATAAAGATACGCTGTTTGACGATATGGGCTTTACCTATTACGGACCTGTGGAGGGGCACAGTCTTCTGGAGCTGGAAAATGCCTTTAATGCGGCAAAACATGTAAACGGGCCGGTTTTGGTGCATGTGGTAACAACGAAGGGAAAAGGCTATCAATATGCGGAAAACGACCCCAAAAACTTTCACGGAATTTCAAGTTTTGATGTAGAAACCGGGGAGCCCATCACCTCTAAAATTGGATTTTCAGATGTATTTGGTGAAAAGCTCTGTGAAATGGCGCAGGATGATAAAAGAATCTGCACAGTAACGGCAGCCATGAAATCTGGTACAGGGCTTGGTGGCTTTGCAAGGCTTTATAAAGACCGCTTTTTTGATGTCGGCATTGCAGAAGAACATGCAGTTACTTTCAGCGGCGGCCTCGCCGCAGGTGGTATGCTGCCGGTGTTTGCTGTGTATTCCACTTTTTTGCAAAGAAGTGTGGATCAGATTATTCATGACGTAGCAACACAAAAACTGCATGTAATCCTTGCTATTGACAGGGCCGGGATTGTGGGTGAAGACGGCGAAACGCATCAGGGCGTTTTTGACGTGGCGCTTTTAAACCCCATACCGAATGTGGAAATTTACAGCCCCTGCTATTTTGAAGAGTTGCGCCGCGATTTGCAAGCGGCGGCGTATTCCAACAGCGGGGTGGTTGCCGTGCGCTATCCAAAGGGTGGGGAGTTGTATCGCCCGGCCGATTTTTTGCCAGGAAAAAAGACCTTCGATTTTTACGGCGGAATGTCTGCGCAGGCGCTTGTAATTACATACGGCAGGTTGTTCAGCTATGCCTGTATTGCAAAAGAAGCACTTTATAAAAGCGGTGTGGACGTTACTATATTAAAGTTAAACAGGATTAAGCCTGTTCCCAGAGAGGCAATTTTGGAATCGCTGCGTTTCAGGCACATTTTTTTCTTTGAGGAAGGTATGGCGGCAGGTGGTACAGGGGAGCATTTTATGTATGAGCTTTCCCGGCGTCGTTGGAATGGAAATTATACGCTTACAGCCATTGATAACCGCTATGTACAACATGCACCGGCAGACGCTTCTTTGCATGCGCTGCATTTGGATGACGAGGGCATGGTTCATGTCGTTTTAAAAGGAATACAGGAGGACATAAATTAAATTGGCAGACAAAATAAGATTGGATACGCTTGTTTTTGAACGAGGCTATACACAAAGCAGAGAAAAAGCAAAAGCGGTAATTATGGCCGGGCAGGTTTATATAAATAACCAGAAGGCAGACAAACCGGGAACGCTGTATCCTGTGGATGTGCAGATAGAAGTCAGAGGGGAAAAGCTAAAATATGTCAGCCGGGGCGGCTTAAAACTGGAAAAAGCTATCGAGGTATTCAAGATCGATTTGAAAAATTGTATTGCGATGGATATTGGGGCGTCTACCGGAGGCTTCACCGATTGTATGCTGCAAAATGGAGCGCAAAAGGTGTATGCAATCGATGTTGGTTACGGACAGCTTGACTGGAAGCTTCGCAACGACAAAAGGGTTGTTAACCTGGAACGAACCAATATCCGCAAGGTAACAAAGGAAAATATACCGGAACAAATTGACTTTTTCAGTGTGGATGTATCTTTTATCTCGTTGCGCCTGGTTCTACCTGTTGTAAGCACCTTTATGAAAGAAACCACGTCCGGCGTATGCTTAATTAAACCGCAGTTTGAAGCTGGAAGAGAAAAAGTTGGAAAAAAGGGGGTTGTGCGCGACCCTCTTGTACATACAGAAGTAATAGAACGTATATGCGCGTTTTGTCTGACAAATGGGTTTGATGTTTCAGGTCTTGATTTTTCCCCCGTAAAAGGGCCGGAAGGAAACATTGAATATCTGATTTATATAAAACCGGCGGCGCATGGAAAAATGCTTGCGGGTGTAACGCCGCAGGAGTTAGCGGCGAGGTCGCATGCAGTACTGGATAAAAAGGAAAAGTGATGCTATGCAGATGAAAATTGCAATTGTTCCAAACCTGACAAAAAAAGGTGCGAAGGAATGTACGCGCAACGTTGCAAAAATTATTGCGCAGTACGGAGGGCAAACGCTTTTGTTGGAAGAAAGCAAAGAACTTTGTCAGGAAAAGCATGTTGCCTTATATAAAAATATAAAAGAATTGGCTGCGCATAGCGACATCATGATTACCGTCGGCGGAGATGGTACGATTATACGCGTTGCCAAATATGCGGCGGTTGCCGACAAACCGCTCTTGGGCATTAATCTTGGGAGAATTGGTTTTGTAGCGGGGCTTGAGCCGCATGAACTTTCAAAACTGGAGCTTTTATTTAAAAACGAATATACTTGCGAAACCCGTATGATGCTAAAGGCCACGCTGACACATAAAGAAGAAAAACATGTTTTTTACGCACTCAATGATGTAACCGTATCCAGAGGCGCGCTTTCTAAAATGATTGATTTGTCGGTCTCACTCAGCGAAAAGGAAATATGCGAATACCGCGCCGACGGCCTTTTGTTTTCAACGCCGACCGGTTCAACGGCATATGCGCTTTCAGCAGGTGGCCCGGTGATCCAACCGCATATGCAGTGTATTTTATTAACACCTATATGTTCCCATTCTCTTTTTTCACGCTCCGTTTTATTTTGCGCGCATTCAAAGCTGACGGTAAAAGCGGCGCGCCAGGAACATGCGGAGGTTTTTCTTACAGTGGATGGGCAGGAGTTTGTACCGGTCTGTTCAGAGGATATAATAGAAATTGAAAAAGCAGATATGCAGACAAAGCTGATTTCCCTGCATAATAAAAGCTTTTACAGAGTTCTAAGCGAAAAATTAAGCGAACATACGGGGTAAAAAGGTGGGTTGTTTTATGAAAACGAGGCGGCACGCAAAAATACTTGAATTGATTCAGGAAAACGCCATTGATACGCAAGAAGAGCTTTTACGTCTTTTACGTGTGGAAGGTTTTGACGTCACGCAGGCAACTGTTTCCAGAGATATTAAAGAGCTGCGCCTTTTAAAAACGCTTGAAAAAAATGGAAAATATAAGTACACCATGGGAAACAAAAACGATGCAGATGCCAGCCGTAATTTTTATACGCTGTTTTCCGCCGCCGTTTTGCAGGTGGATTTTGCAGGAAATATGATTGTATTAAAAACAGCCAGCGGGATGGCGCAAGGCGTATGCGCAGCTTTGGACCATATGGACTGGGAGGGTATTGTAGGGACAATCGCAGGGGATGACACGATTTTTATCGTTGCGCGCAGCTATAATAAGGCTGTTTCTCTTGCAACTGCGTTTAAAAAGCTTTTATAACCTTGTTTTAAAGGAAGATTGTTATGATTGCGACTCTTTTTATTGAAAATATAGCGGTAATTGAAAAAGCGTCTATTGATTTTACAATGGGATTAAATGTATTGACAGGCGAAACAGGTGCAGGCAAATCGATTATAATCGACGCAATTAACATGGTATTGGGACGGAGAACATCCAGAGATATTATCCGTACCGGCGCGCAATACGCCGTTGTCAGCGCCGTTTTTGAAAAGATAGATGAAGCTACGCGCACAGCGATGGAAACATATGGGATTCCTTTGGAAGACGACGGTACGCTGGTATTGCAAAGGGAAATTCAGCAAAATGGAAAAAATATATGTCGGATTAACGCAAGGCCGGTTCCGGTAAGCGTTTTAAAAGATGTTACAGCGAACCTTATAGATCTGCATGGACAGCACGAAAGCTATGAGTTGATATCTGCACAGCGGCATCAGGAGTATATAGACAGCTTTGGAAGCCTGCAGGAGGAACTGGCTGCATACCGACAGGTTTTTATAAAGTTAAAGACCTGCAAGCGGGCACTTGACCGCGCTCAGACAGACGATGCGCAGCGTGCGCGTCAGATGGACCTGCTGCGTTACCAGACGGAAGAAATTGATAGCGCGCAGCTCGTTGAAGGAGAGCAGGAGCTGTTAACAGAAAAAAGAAATGTGATCCTTCATAAAGAAAAAATTATGCGGGCATTTGCAGACGCTTACGACATTCTTAATAGGGATCCGGCGGGGGTTTTATCGCTTTTGGAAGAGGCGGCGTCGGATTTACAGAACGTGCAGGACTATATTCCAGAGGCGGCTGGGCTTACGGCGCGTTTACAGGATATGTTCTATGAGCTGCAGGACTGTGCTTCGGAGCTTGCGCATTTCCAGGAGCAAAATGAAGCACCCGCGGAAAATCTTGCACAAATTGAAACCCGCCTTGATTTAATTTACCGGCTTTCCCAGAAATATGGCGCGACCATTTTGGATATCTTACAATTTGCGCAGCAAGCACATGCCGAGCTGAAAGAACTGGAGGATTACGAAGTTAATCTGGAAAAGCTTCAGACAGAGTTTAACAGGCTTGCGGAGCAGGCGTCTGCGCTGGCAAAGCATCTTTCTGAAAAAAGGCGAAAATGCGCGCAGACGTTTACCCGGCTTGTCGGTGAGGAAATGACGTATCTGGATATGCCAGATGCGCGCCTGTTTGTCGATTTTAAGCATACCCCTCTTACAGAAAACGGCTGTGATAAAATAGAATTTTTAATCTCTGCCAACCCGGGGGAAGAGGCAAAGCCAGTATCAAAAATTGCTTCAGGCGGCGAGCTTTCGCGGATGATGCTTGCCATTAAAAATGTAATGTCGGATAAGGAAGAGCATACCAAAACGCTTATTTTTGACGAGGTGGATACCGGCATTGGCGGAAGCGCGGCCCAAAAAGTAGGCTATAAGCTGAAATCGGTGTCAAAGGGAAAACAGGTGATATGTGTAACGCACCAGGCGCAGATTGCAGCGCTGGCAGATGCACATTTTTTAATACAGAAGATGGTGAAAGACAACAGAACGTTTACACAGGTAGAACGTCTTACGGATGAACAAAGAAAGTATGAGCTGGCAAGGATGATAGGCGGCGTAAAAATTACCGACCTTACATTACAGCATGCGGAAGAGATGTTGGAAAAGCAGTAAATTGATCACAAAAGCAGGATGAGCTATGAAAAAATGGACCATTGCAAAGTTGGATAAAGAAGCGGCGCTAAATATAGCACAGCAATTGGGATTGCCTGTATTGGTAGCAATGCTGTTGCAAATACGCGGTTTTAAAAATGAAGAGGAAGTCCTACAATTTTTAAGCGACGAAGCAGATTTTTCAGACCCCTTTCTTATGGCGGATATGGAAAAAGCCGTCCGGCGCATTAAGGCTGCAATAGAGACTTTTGAAAAAATATGCGTATATGGTGATTACGACGCCGACGGCGTTACTTCTACGGCACTTTTATGCACATATCTGGAGTCTGTAGGTGCAAACGTCATGTATTATATTCCGGAAAGGGAATCAGAAGGTTATGGGATGAATACAGATGCAATTGATACGTTGCGTGCGCAGGATGTTACACTGATTATTACAGTGGATAACGGGATTGCCGCTCATCGTGAAATTGCCTATGCAAAACAGCTGTCTGTCGATACGGTTGTCACGGATCACCATATGCCGTCGCAGAGTTTACCGGATGCAGTTGCAGTGGTTGACCCGCACAGGCCGGACTGTACTGCACCGTTTAAAGAACTGTCTGGCGTAGGCGTCGTATTTAAACTGATTATGGCGCTGGAGGACGAAGCGCTGGATATGGAAAAGCTGATTGCTTCTTATGCAGACCTTGCAGCAATCGGTACAATTGGCGATATCGTTCCCCTTGTAAACGAAAACCGGCTGCTTGTCAGGCATGGATTGTCCATAATAGAAAATACCAGAAGGCCGGGGATAGCCGCAGTGCTGAAAGAAGCGGGGCTGGAGGGGGAGAAGCTCACCGCCGGGAGAGTTTCGTTTACGCTTGTTCCGCGCATTAATGCATGCGGACGAATGGGATTATCAGAAAAATCTGTCCGTCTTTTCCTGACAGAGGATGCAGACCAGGCACAGCAGATTGCGGTGGCGTTGGGACAAGACAACCGGAAGAGACAAACAATTGAAAAAGAAATTTTAACAAGCATTATAAATATGTTGACACAAAACCCCGCTTTAAAACATGACCGAATATTGGTGGTCGATGGGGAGAACTGGCACCAGGGCGTAATTGGCATTGTTGCTTCCCGGTTAAAAGAAATTTATGGTAGGCCCGTTATTGTGATCACGCGCAACGGCGATATGGCGAAAGGATCGGGGAGAAGCATAAAAGGGTTTTCACTGTGCGACGCCGTTTTTTCTTGCAGCAGTTTGCTTACACATTACGGGGGGCATCCTATGGCGGTAGGGATAAGCCTCGCGGTTGATCGTATAGAGGCCTTTCGCAAGGCGGTAAACGAATATGCGGCTGCCACGCAGGAAATGCCGCTGCCCACGTTGGAAATTGACTGTAAGCTTAATCCTGCAGCGTTGTCTGCAGGCCTTGCAAAGCAGCTTTCCGTCTTGGAGCCTTACGGTGCAGGGAATCCTTCAGCGTTGTTTGGGTTGTACACAATGCGTATAGATGACATTCGTCCGGTGGGCGGGGGCAAGCATCTGCGCCTGCGCCTTTCAAGAGAGGAGGCGCTTGTAGAAGCGATGCGTTTTGCCTGTACAGCTGCGCAATTTCCCTTTTTGGTGGGAGATATAGTAGACATTGCAGTAACATTGGATGTACATGTGTATAATGGACAGGAACGCTTAAGCATTGTTATCCGCGATATAAAGCTTTCAAAAGCAGAGAATGAAGAAATGCTGTATGCGCAGCGGCTGTTTGAGGCATTTATGAGAGCAGAAGCTCTCAGTGCAGAGCAGTATGCCTATCTTACACCGCAAAGAGAAGAGTTTGCGCATGTATACCGTTTTTTAAAAAATGCCGGAGGATGGCGGTTTGGAGCAGATATGCTATGTTGCCGTCTGGAAGCGCCGTCTATAAATTATGGAAAATTAATGGTAATTCTTATGGCAATGGCGCAGCTTTTACTTATAAATTTGAAAGATGATGGAGACATATGCCGAATTCATTTACCGGTATTTTCTGGGAAAGCAGATCTGGAGACTGCGCCGATTATGAGAACCCTTAAAAACTTACAATAGGCTTCCATTTATATAAAAGCAAGAGAGGATTGGTATTGAATGCCGCAATCTATGATACATTATCAGGATTATGACGAGCTTGTGAGCATGCTCAAAAAGAGCGATCAAAATTTTGATATGGCGTTGATCGACAAAGCATATCGCCTTGCATTGCAGGCGCATGGAGACCAGCGGCGTGTTTCGGGTGTTCCGTATATTTTGCATCCCACGTCGGTTGCATGTATTTTGGTCGACCTGGGTATGGACACCGAGTCTATTGCAGCGGCTCTTCTGCACGATGTTGTGGAAGATACGCCGGTCACGCTGGATGAAATATCCAGGGTGTTTGGAGCAGAAATTGCACATTTGATTGACGGTGTGACAAAGCTGCGTAAAATTCCGTTTTCCTCCCGTGAGCTGCAGCAAGCCGAAAATATACGCAAAATGCTTATGGCAATGGCGGACGATATTCGCGTAATCATTATAAAGCTTGCTGACCGTTTGCATAATATGCGTACAATTGACTGTATGGAGGAGCAAAAACGCAGAGATATAGCGCTGGAAAATATGGAGATTTTTGCGCCTATTGCGCACAGACTGGGTATCCGCGCGCTGAAGGAGGAAATGGAAGACCTGTCGATTCGTTATCTGGATCCGGTAGGGTATTGTGAAATTGAGCACGTGCTTGCGTTGAGTGAATCAGAGCGGGATAAATTTATATCTGAAATTAAAAATGACATTCTTTCACGCACAAAAGGGATTATCCCCAACGTATATGTGGAAGGCCGTGTAAAAAGCATTAACGGGATTTACCGTAAAACCTATATGAAAGGAAAAACCATTGAGCAGATTTTCGATATTTTTGCAGTTAGAGTAATTGTAAATACGGTAAACGACTGTTATAACGTTCTGGGAATTATACATGATATATTTCAGCCGTTGCCCAATCGTTTCAAAGATTATATTTCAACGCCCAAGCCCAATATGTACCAATCGCTTCATACTACTGTCATTGGGAAAGAAGGAATTCCTTTTGAAGTGCAGATTCGCACGTGGGAAATGCACCATACGGCGGAATATGGGATCGCAGCCCATTGGAAGTATAAACTGGGTCTGTCCAAAAAGGACTCTTTGGAGGAAAAGGTTGCCTGGATCCGTAAAATGCTTGAAAACCAGGCGGACGATGATGCAACCGATATTCTGCGCAATATTAAAACGGATCTTGCTTCCGACGATGTGTTTGTTTTTACCCCAAAGGGAGACGTAATCGACCTGCCGCTTGGCTCAACGGTCATAGACGTGGCGTATGCGATTCATTCTGCTGTCGGCAATCGAATGACGGGTGCGAAAGTAGACGGAAAAATTGTGCCTATAGACTATAAGATCAAAACGGGCGAAATTGTAGAGATTATTACCAAAAAGGAAGGTGGCGCGCCCAACAGGGACTGGTTGAAAATTGTAAAAACGAGCGAAGCCAGAAGTAAGATCCGCCAGTGGTTTAAAAGAGAAAAACGCGATGAAAACATTGCAGAGGGTAAAGCAGAGCTGGAGCGCGAATTTAAGCACGCCGGAATTACACTTGGCGAAGACGAGATGGCGCAATTTGTATTTACTGTGCTGCGCAAGCAGCATTTTGCAAGCAAAGAAGATCTTTTTGCTGCAATTGGGTACGGCGGTGTGCAGCTATGGAAAATTATGCCGCGTCTTAAAGAAGAGTATGCTAAACTGAAAAATCCTGCGCCTCCGGAAGCTCCACAAATTATGCAAAAGGAAGCTCCGCCAAAGCGGCGGGTCAGCAGTGGTGTGATTGTTGAAGGCGTAGATGACATGCTGATTAAATTTTCAAAATGCTGTAACCCGTTGCCGGGCGATGATATTGTCGGATTCATCACAAGAGGCTTCGGCGTTTCCATCCATAAAAAAACCTGTGTAAACGTACCGCAAAACATGGATCAATGCGAAACGCCGCACCGTTGGGTAAAAGCCCAATGGGCAGAACAGATAAAAGAGGTTTTTCAGGCGAACCTGCGCATTTTGGCTTCCGACAGAACCGGGCTGCTTGCAGACCTTGCCATACAACTTGCAAATATGCATATTTTTATTAATAATATGGATTCCAGGGAAAGCAAAAGCGGCCGTGCGATCGTGCGTTTTTCCATTCGTGTAAACGGCAGGGAACATCTACAATCGATTATGGATAAACTAAGGGATATTCCGGGGATTCTTACTGTGGAGAGAATCTGACTTCCCAGCCTGTAACTGTTTTACTAGGTGAATTTCATTTTCAGAAAGGAAAAAAACATGATAGCAGTTATACAGCGTGTGCGCAGTGCTGAAGTTTGCGTGCAAGCGCAAACGGTAGGAAAAATTGGCCGCGGTTTTTTAGTTTTGCTTGGCGTGGAAGCAGGCGACAACTGTAAAGAGGCAGAGGTACTGTCTGCAAAAGTAGCGGGACTACGTATTTTTGAAGACGCAGAGGGAAAAATGAACCTTGCGCCTGCAGATGTTACGGCCGGTATGCTGGTGATTTCAAACTTTACGTTGTGTGCAGACTGCAAAAAAGGGCGGCGGCCCAATTTTATGCGCGCGGCTTTACCGGATGCAGCAAACGAATTATACACATATTTTTGTGAATGTCTGCGAAAAAATGGAATAGAAGATGTACAAAGGGGCATTTTTGGCGCGGATATGCAGGTGTCGCTTTGTAACGATGGCCCTGTTACGATTATTTTAGATTCAAAGGAGCTTGCCCGCTGATGTTGGAAGTTAAGAAATATACTGTCAATAGCCTGGAAACCAATTGCTATCTTATAAAAGATGCGGTAAGCAGTTTATATGCGATCATTGATCCGGGCGGCATAACGCCGCCCCTTTTGCAACAACTTGCGCGATGCGAACAAAATCTTCGTTATATTTTTCTTACGCACGGGCATTTTGACCATATGTGCAGCGCGCCGGATGTTCAGAAAATGACAGGCGCGTCCATTGTTTTATGTGAGGATGAAGCCGCTCTTTTACGCGACCCCGCGCTGAATTTGTCGTCAATGTTTACACAATATTCCGTCAAGCCGTTTAAAGCGGATATTCTGCTGGGGGAAAATGCGTCTGTAACGCTTGGCCAGACAAAGATTTGTATGCTCAAAACGCCGGGGCACACAAGCGGCAGCGCCTGTTTTTTAGCAGATGGAAGGATTTTTTCCGGCGATACGCTGATGTGTGGTACGGTTGGAAGAACAGACCTGCCTACCGGCGATGTTAAAGAATTACGGCAATCTTTAAAAAAGCTAAAAGAATTAAAAGGAAATTATATTATACATCCAGGACATGGCGAAGATACGACGCTTACTTTTGAAAGAGAGAAGAATCACTATTTAAGGAATATGTAATATGAAGATTTATATTGAAAACCATTCGTTCCATTATGAAATAGAAAATCTTGTCCGGGTGTTTTTTCCAAATGAAAAACTGGAAGTTATCAAGAGTTGTTCAGATGGAAGCTGCCGGGCGCCATATATTTTAACACGCCTTGCCAATGAGGAGCCCGGGCACGTTACCGTATATGCGGCTGTTGCAATTGATGGAAAGAAACAGGAAGCCTCGCAGAAGATTTCACGCACATGCAGTGAAACAGAAGATGAATGCGAGCGGGTCATGGCGGTTTTGCTGTACAGGATGCTTTCCGAGCAAACGAACGTGTATCCGCCTTGGGGAATACTGACGGGTGTAAGGCCGGTTAAGTTGCTGCGTGCGCTGACCGACGCGTACGGCGGCGGGTATGCACAGGATTATTTTATAAAAAAGCTCCTTGTTTCCCCCGACAAAACACAGTTGGCAGCTGAAACGGAGCGTGTAGAACGGGAGATTCTGGCAGTTTCAAAAAAAAATTCCTTTTCCCTTTATATCTCTGTCCCGTTTTGTCCTTCCCGCTGCAGCTATTGTTCTTTTGTATCACAGTCGGTAGAAAGGGCGGCAAAATTGATTGAGCCGTATACACAGCTTTTGTGTAAAGAAATTGCCGAAACCGGCAGGCTGGCGAATAGGTTGGGACTTGTGCTTGAAACGGTATACATAGGCGGCGGCACGCCGACCACTCTGTCTGCCGAGCAGCTTTCCAGAATTATGGAAACCCTTCATACAAGCTTTGCCATGCAGACCTGTAAGGAGTTTACAGTGGAGGCCGGCAGGCCGGACACCATTACCTATCAAAAGCTTTTGGCGATTCGCGACGGCGGAGCAGGACGGATCAGTATCAATCCGCAATCCTTAAACGATAAAATTCTTGCGCAAATTGGCAGGAGACATACGGCAAAGCAAACGTTAGAAGCATTCTCTCTTGCGCGCCAGGCGGGTTTTGCCCATATCAATACCGATTTAATTGCCGGGCTGCCAACAGAAAGCGTTCAAAGTTTTCAACATACGCTGGACACGCTGCTTTCCCTTTCTCCCGAAAGCGTTACGGTACATACGCTTGCAATGAAAAAATCTTCCCGCCTGACAGAAGAGGGGATGCGGTTGTACAGAGAAGATGCGGCGACGGCCGCCAATATGCATGCGCTTTGCGCGTTATCCCTGCCAAAGCACGGGTATCGTCCGTATTATTTATACAGGCAAAGCAGAATGGTAGGGAATCTTGAAAATGTAGGATGGTCCACGAAAGGCCATGAGGGAATGTATAATGTTTTTATTATGGATGAAACGCATACCATTCTGGGCTGCGGCGCAGGTGCTGTTACAAAGTTGAAACAGCCCTCTGGAACGTATTTAGAACGTATATTTAATTATAAATACCCATATGAATATATCAATCGTTTTGAGGAAATGCTCAGGCGCAAGGAAAGGCTAGAACCATTTTATGAACATTATGCCTAACAGCTATCACCGCTTTGTTACAACAGCGGAGCAAATTAATACTGCTGTGCGCACTGCGCCGCAGGATTTTATCCGGTATATTGAAGATGCATATAATAATGATGTAGAATATATTGCCAAACAAATTCTTTCACCTGCATGCGGATGCCGAATTGTAATGCTGACGGGGCCTTCTGGAAGCGGAAAAACGACAACGGCAAAAAAACTGTCTGACGCGCTTACAAAACGTGGCTTTGGAGCGGTGACAATCTCTTTGGATGATTTTTTTCTGGGAGAAGCGCATACCGCACCGGGAAAAAACGGAAAACCGGATTATGAATCTGTTTATGCTTTGGATATTCCCCAGGTGCATAGCTGTATGTTTGACCTGCTTCATTATGGGTATTGTAAAATGCCAAAATTTAACTTTCGCATGAGAAAACCATTTAAAGAAAAAAAGATCATAACTTTACCGGAAGGGCATATAGCTATAATAGAAGGGCTTCACGCGCTGAATCCAATTTTTACAGATGAATTTAATTGCCACGGCCTTTTTAAGCTGTACGCGAGTGTAAAGCAGGGGATCCCCGCAGGCGGGCAGGAGCTTTTATCTGCGCAGGATATTCGCTTTTTAAGGCGCATGGTACGCGACTATCAGTTCCGCAAGGCGTTGCCTGCTTTTACGTTTGATGTCTGGCCGTCTGTATGCGATGGGGAAAATAGAAACATCGCGCCTTATAAAAACCATTCAGATTTTACGTTGAATACGATTCATCTCTACGAACCGTGCGCGATTGGCGGGCTTGCCGTACCATTACTCAAAACAATAGAAAAGGACAGCCCCCACCGTTGGAAAGCGCAGGCGCTTTTGGAAAAGCTGTATTTTTTTGCAAAGCTGGATTTGCAGCTGATCCCGCAGGATTCTCTGCTCAGAGAATTTATTGGAGGCGGAAGCTACAGCTATTGACAGCTGTTTACAATATTTTCATTGAATCGAAATGCTAGCAGTGCTATAATAAAACAAGAATTTGGTTGGAAAGAAAAGGAGAAGGCAATATGGGAATTTTTGACGATGTGGTAATTAATGCAAAATCTGCGGTCAATGTTGTTGGTAAAAAAGCAGAACAACTGGTGGATTTATCAAAGTTAAAATATGCAGAAAGCGGTATTCACCATGAAATTGAAGAAAAGTTGCGGGATTTAGGCGGCTTTGTATATGAATCAACCATAGCGGGAGAAACAGACGCGAAGCTGTTGGAGAAGAAGATAGAGCAGCTGACAGAATTGTACCAGCAGCTTGAAATGACCAGGGAAATGCTTGCAGCAGCCAAAAATAAAAAATGCTGTAAGGCTTGTGGAAGCATTAATGATAAAGAAGCTTTTATCTGCCATAAATGCGGTGCAAAGCTGCAAAAGGACAAAAAGCCGGGCCAGCCTTCAAAAGGATCGGGGACAAACGAAAAGAGCACCAATGCAGAGAAAAAGCCGAAGAGTACTGCCGGCGGCACATCCACACAGGAATAATTTGTGAAAGATACGGCTGGGCGGGGAAAACCCCGCCTATCATTATGAAGGTCAAAAGGTGGTGTTCCGGTGGCGAAAAAAGCAAAAACAGGCGGGCAGTCGTTTTTACAGGGGGCTATGGTGCTGGGCGTCAGTATGGTTATTGTAAAAATTATGGGAATGGTTTACAAAATCCTGCTGGCCCGTGTTTTAGACGGCGTTGGGAACGGCATTTTTAATATAGCATATGAACTGTATACCCCTTTGTTTATGTTGGCGACGGCAGGTTTTCCTATTGCCATTTCACGCATGGTTTCTGAAAGTGTTGTGCAGGGAAGGTACAGAGATGTTCGGAAGCTGCACAGGATATCGATTCCTATTTTTATCTGCACAGGAATGGTCTGCTTTTTACTAATGCTGATTGGCGGCAATTTTTATGCAGATCTTGTAGAGTCGGCGGAATCCAAGCTTGCTATTTTTATGCTTTCGCCAATGATTTTATTTGGATGTCTGATGGCTATTTACCGCGGATATTACGAAGGTCTGCGCAACATGGTGCCCACGGCGGTTTCAGAAATTATTGAAGCGTCCGGAAAGTTGCTGTTGGGATTATCGCTGGCTTATCTTGTGTCTTATTTTGGTACGCAGGAATATCAAACAAGCGGCACACTGTTTGGGCAGGCCATTGCGGATGAAGAAGCCTTTTATACGCAACTGATGAGCTATACGGTGGCGGCCGCCATATTGGGGATTGCAATCGGCGCGTTTTGTGGGTTCCTTTATTTGCTTTTAAGGCATAAGCTCAAAGGCGACGGCATCCGTCGTGTACAACTTGTACATGCGCCGCCGTCGCGTCCGGCAAAATCGATTACCAGGCAACTGATAACAACGGCGTTTCCAATAGGGCTGGGCGCAATTATTATGAGTATTTCCGGTACAATTGACTCAACTTTGGTGCAATTGCGTATTTTGGATATTATGGAATCGCAGCCGGATTTGCTGCAATCTTATTTTAATTTTGTGGATCCGTCCTACTTTCTGCCAAATGCAGACGGGAATTTTAAAATACAGACTTTTTTATTTGGCAGTTATGGCTATAGCCTGACGCTTATGATGCTTATCACGGCGGTTACGCAGGTGTTTGGCACAAGCGCACTGCCTTCCATTACCGCTGCATGGACGGCAAGGAATAAGAAACGGATCAGAAGAAGTATTGAAACGGTATTGCGCACGACAACACTGGTAACGTTTCCGGCAGGTTTTGGCATGTCGGTGCTCGCCTGGCCAATTACAAATCTGGTTTATGGCAACGGCAATAACAGCGCAGAGGTTCAAATTGCTTCTACTGTGTTACAAATTATGGGTATATCGGTTATTTTTATTGCTACCAGCACGCCGGTTTGCAGCATGTTGCAAGCGGTTGGAAGAGTGGATCTTCCACTGAAGCTTCTTACCATCGGCATGGTTATTAAAATTATTTTAAATTACACGCTGGTAGGAATTCCTTCCGTAAATATTCAGGGGGCGGCGGTAGGTTCTCTGGTCGGGTATCTTTTTGTGCTGGTAATGGGAATATATTTTCTTTGCAAAGAGACAAAAGTAATACCGAACTTTGTCACTGTCTTTATTAAGCCTTTGCTCGCAACTTTATTGTGCGCAGTTACGGCAATTTTAAGCTATAATCTAATTGTTTTGGCGATACCGACGAAAATCGCAACAATTTTGGCGATCCTTCTAGCGGTGGTAATCTATGTAATTGCGCTCTTTTTGTTGCGCGCTATTACAAAAGATGATATGAACATGCTTCCCAAAGGGAAGAAAATTGTAAAAACACTTGAAAAACATCATTTAATAAGGTAGAATATGTTACGAAACATCCTTAGCATGTTTGTTTTTTGACTTGGGGGTGCAACGCACGTTGGAGTTTACACAAAAAGCAAGTTATACATTTGATGACTTAGTTCGTATTGTGCAGCTTTTAAGAACACCGCAAGGCTGTCCCTGGGACAGAGAACAAACCCACAGTTCCATAAGGCAAAACTTTATAGAAGAAACATACGAAGTTGTTGAGGCAATTGACCAAAAAGATACCGGGCTTTTAAAAGAAGAGCTTGGCGATGTGCTTTTACAGGTTGTCTTTCATGCACAAATTGAAGCTGAAGCAGGTTCGTTTAATATAAATGACGTTTCAGATGGAATTTGTAAAAAACTGATTATAAGGCATCCGCATGTTTTTTCTGACCTAAAGGCAGATACGCCTGAAAAGGTTTTAAGTAATTGGGACAGAATAAAAATGGAAACCAAATCACAGTCGACCCAGGGGCAGGCAATGGAGAGTATTTCCAAAGCATTGCCTTCGCTTATGCGCAGTACAAAAATTCAGCAAAAAGCGGCGAAGACTGGCTTTGACTGGAAAAGCGCAGATGGTGCTTTTGCAAAAGTAGAAGAAGAGCTATGTGAGTTAAAGAACGCTTTTGCAAAGGACGATGCCTGCGCCTGTGAGGAAGAACTGGGTGATTTGCTCTTTTCTGTAGTAAATGTTTCGCGTTTTGTCGGCGCAGATGCGGAAAAAGCTTTGTATGGCGCTTGTGACAAGTTTATAAAGCGCTTTTCTGCTTTAGAGCAGCTGGCGGCACAGCGCGGCATTGATGTAAAAGAGACGCCCCTAAATCAACTTGATTCTTTGTGGGATGAAGTTAAGGAGTGTCAAAAATAAAAAACAATATCAAAATGCATGGAGGATTTTTTTATGAACAAGACAGAATTAATTGCAGCAGTAGCAGAAAAAAGCGAGCTTTCAAAGAAAGACGCTGAAAAGGCAGTAACAGCAGTACTGGACACAATTGTAGATTGTGTAGCAAAGGCTGAAAAAGTACAAATTGTTGGATTTGGCACTTTTGAACAGCGCCAGAGGAATGAAAGAACCGGCTGTGATCCCAGAACGAAAACACAAATTACAATTCCTGCGTCTAAGGTTCCTGCTTTTAAAGCGGGAAAGGCTTTTAAAGAGGCTGTGGATCAGTAATTTTGCTATTGTAGTGTGTAAGGGCTGTCTTGGCGCGTACCAGGACAGCCTTTTTATATAAAATATTTTGACAGGAGTTGTGTACGTGAGGCTGGATAAATACTTAAAGGTTGCAAGAATTATTAAGCGCAGGACAATCGCAAACGAAGCCTGCGATGCAGAGCGGGTGTGTGTCAATGGGCGACCGCAACGGGCTTCTTATACAGTTAAACCTGGCGATATTATTGAAATCCAGCTGGGAAACCGGGCGATGAAATTGGAAGTTCTTGCAGTAAACGAATATATAAGAAAAGAAGACGCTGCGCAAATGTATAGAATAATCCCTTGAGTTCCGGTATAAATGTCAGCGCCTCCTCATAAAATTAACAGCAGGGATTATTTGGAGGTGCAATATGGCTGAAGATAAGGTAAAACAGAAAAAGCCGCACAGTATGATATTGGAAAACAGAAATTTTCTTTCGCTTTCTGGTGTTTTAGACGTTGGAAGCTTTGATGAGCAGTCTGTTGTTATTTATACAGATTTTGGAGAGCTCAATATTAAAGGCAGTACGCTGCATATTAATAAACTTAGCCTGGAAACGGGAGAAGTTTCAATAGACGGCGATATTGTATCGCTTATTTATACAGAAAACCGCCCTGCAGGCGGCTTGCTGACAAAGCTATTCAGATAGGATGTGGCATATGTGGAACTGCCGGAGCTCAATCAAACGCTCATTTTTTTTCTGGCGGCCGCGGCAGGTGCTGTGCTGGGTGTTGTATATGATATTTTCCGTTTTTTAAGAGCGATGGGTCTGTGTTCATTTGTGCATACGTTTATTCAGGATATCCTTTTTATGTCTATAGCGGCCGTTTGCGCTTTCTTTTTTGCCGTGGCTTATAATAATGGAGAGGTACGCGTATATACGGTAGCCGGACATCTGTGCGGCCTTTTGGCTTACCGCTTTACAATTGGTTTGCTCACAGGCCGTTTGTTTCATTTGTTTGCAAATGGGGGAAAAGCATTTAAACATGCCGCAACCGCGGCGTGCGGCTGGTTAAGGAAATGCTTTTTTGCCTGCAAACGCGCGCTTTTTCAAAAAAATATTATTTTTTATAAAAATTGTGAAAAAAAGAAGAAAAACAACTTGCAACTGAATTCTTCCATGGTGTATAATAAAAAAAAGTTTTTTATTTTTTCCCGTGCTTGTAAAAAAGGAAAGGGGAACAAATATGTCTGACGTTGCAAATAAAAAAGTGATTCAGGAAGTTAATCTGGAAGATTCAAAAAAGCAGAGAAAGCAAAAGAAAAAAAAGAAGAGTTTTGTGTTGTATCTGGCGTTAGCCGGTTTTTCCATATATGCAGTTGTTACGCTTGTCAACCAGCAAATTCAAATTAATCAAAAAGAGGCGGAACTTTCTGCGCTGAAAAATGATATTGTTATTCAAGAGGTCAAAAATGAAGAGATAGGGGAAGTTTATAACTCTGACGAAGAGGATAACGCCTCTTATATTGAGCGTATTGCGCGGGAAGAATTTGATTACGCAAATCCGGACGAGCGCATTTTTATAAATATAGCAGGCGAATAAGCGGTTTTTCTACATCTGACCCAACCGTCCAAGGAGGATAAGTTTTTTTTATGCAGCTTGAAGTTGGAAATATTTTAGAAGGAAAAGTTACAGGAATCACAAATTTTGGTGCCTTTATAGACCTGTCTGACGGTATGACCGGCATGGTACATATTTCTGAAGTAGCGCCTACTTATGTAAGCCAGATTCGTGATCATTTAAAAATTGGGCAGGAGGTCAAAGTGCGGGTTCTGTCTATCAGCGAAGATGGAAAAATTAGTTTATCTATAAAAAAAGCAATAGAAAAACCGCGCGCAGCTGAAAGAAGGCGTACCGCATCTCCTGCACCGCCCGTAAAAGGCCCCGGCGATTTTGAATGGCATAGTAAATCCAGTGAGCCTGCCAGTTTTGAGGATATGATGCTGCGCTTTAAACAATCTAGCGATGAAAAAATGTCTGCGTTAAAAAGAGGGGAAAATATGCAGCGCAGACGTAAGCCGCAAAAATAATGAATAAATCAATGCTTTGACCGACGCCTGACAGACGTCGGTTTTTGTTTTTCAAAAACCTGTGCGGTAAAGTGCTTCTCCGAAAGTGTAAATTTTAATAAATAAGTTACAGAATTGTGTTTCATTTTTATAAAATATGTGCTATACTAAAAAAGAAATAAGGAAAGCTTTTCCTTATTTTATGTAACAGAAAAGGAGGACGAAGCTATGACCACCACCTATACAGCAAGGAAGGTAAATTTACGGGATAATTTTAAGGAGCGTGTTGAAAAAAAACTAAAAAAATTTGAGCGCATTTTTGGCGAAGACGCAGTGGTAAATGTTACAGTAACGCTTGAGAAAAACAGGCAGACGGTTGAAATAACCATAAACGACAACGGGATGATTTACCGTGCGGAAAACACTGCGCCCGAAATGAACGATGCGCTGGATAAGGTCGTAGATGTCTTAGGAAGACAAATCCGAAAAAATAAAGCGAAGCTGGAAAAAAGATTGCGGTCTGAGATGTTCGACGAATATATTGCACAGACGCCGGAACTGGACGATATTGACGAAGAAATCAGCTATGAAGTTTGCCGGGTGAAAAATATCCCAGTAAAACCTATGCTGGTCGACGAAGCGATTTTGCGTATGAATATGGTAAATCACAAATTTTTTATGTTTCGAAACGCAGACACGCAGGAGATCAATGTTGTCTATTGCCGCGACGACGGCGCTTACGGATTGCTGCAACCTACGGATGACTGATATATTTTTTTGGCGGAGCGCCGGGCGCTCCGCTTTTTTCTTTTGTGGGAAAGAGAAAAAACTCGACAAACAATTTGTACGGTGCTATAGTAATAAACATCGTATAAAGTAAAGGAAATGATTATGGAACAATTTAAACTGGTTTGCCCCTGTCTGCTTGGTATGGAAGGCCTGGTTGCGGAAGAGCTGCGAAGAATGGAAGCGCAAAACGTGCGCCCGGAAAACGGAAGGGTGCTGTGTGACGGGGATTTTACAATGCTGGCAAGGATAAATTTATGTTCACGTTTTGCAGAGCGTGTACAAATTTTTATGGGCGTTTTTCGGGCAGATACATTTGACGGCCTTTTTGAACAGGTGAGGGCGTTGCCCTGGGAAAATTTTGTTGGAAAAAAAGATCGGTTCCCCGTGAAGGGAAAAACGCTCTCTTCCAAACTCATGAGCGTCCCGGATTGTCAGTCAATTATCAAAAAGGCAGTGGTGGAACGACTTAAGAGCAAATACCGGACAGAGTGGTTTGAAGAAACAGGTTCTCTTTATCAAATACAGTTTTTGATTTTGAAGGATATGGTCAGTCTGATGATTGACACAAGCGGCGCGGGGCTATATAAACGAGGCTACCGGCGCCATGCCGGGCCGGCGCCGTTGAAAGAAACCTTGGCGGCGGCTATGGCGGATTTATCAAGAGTACGTGCAAATCATACGGTAATCGACCCCATGTGCGGTTCGGGCACGATTTTAATCGAAGCCGCCATGAAAGCAAAGAATATTGCGCCGGGGCTGCACAGGCATTTTACAGCGCAGCAATGGCAGAATATGCCGCAAATTATTTGGAAAAGGGAAGAAGAGGCGGCACGAGATGCAATTAGAAGGGACAGCGCTTTTGAAGGATTTGGGTATGATATTGACCAACAGGCGCTGCAGCTTGCTAAAGAAAATGCCGGCAAGGCCGGTGTTGCAGATGCAATTGCATTTCAAGCAAGAGATATTTGCGATTTTTATGAAACAATGCCGCGCGCCAGCGTAATTTGCAATCCGCCGTATGGAGAACGGCTTCTTGATTTAAAACAGGCGCGAAAATTATATAGTATAATGGGCGCCCGTTTTGAAAAAAAACCGGGCTGGAGCTATACGGTGATCAGCCCAGACAAATTGTTTGAACGCTTTTTTGGGCGTCAGGCAGATAAGCGCAGGAAGCTTTATAACGGGATGATCAAATGCCAGGTATATATGTATTTTAAGAATGAAACGGATTAGGGACATATGAAATTTTCTGTGTGCTTTCTTTTTTATCTTTCACTTGCTGTTTGAGAAAAACAAAGGTTTCTTTTGTTTTGTAAAAGAAAGGTATATTTTCCACTGTTTTGCACATAGACTTATTGAATATGTAAATAATTTATGAAGAAGGAAAATTTTACTTGATTTTTTTACAGGAAAAGGTTAGTATATATTTAGCACTCAAGAAGCAAGAGTGCTAAATACTTTTCAATTATTTGCTTAAGGAGGCAATTTATATGACAATCAAACCGCTTCTTGACAGAGTTGTATTAAAAATGGAGGAAGCCGAAGAAACCACGAAAAGTGGAATTGTGCTTGCAGGTTCGGCACAGGAAAAGCCCCAGTTTGCCACAATTATTGCGGTGGGGCCCGGCGGTGTTGTGGATGGCAAGGATATCACGATGCATGTAAAGATTGGCGATAAGGTGATTACCAGCAAGTATTCCGGAACAGAGGTTAAGCTTGACGGCGAGGAGTATACCATTGTACGTCAGGCGGATATTTTGGCAATTGTTGAATAATAGTTTAAAAATTGTATACGTACTATAGGAGGAATTTTTCATGGCGAAACAAATTGCATATGGTGAAGAAGCAAGAAAAGCACTTATGAGCGGTATTGATCAGTTGGCAGATACTGTAAAAATTACGCTTGGACCTAAGGGCAGAAATGTTGTTCTGGACAAAAAATTTGGCGCGCCGCTGATCACAAACGACGGTGTAACCATTGCCAAGGAAATAGAATTGGAAGATCCTTTTGAAAACATGGGCGCGCAGCTTGTTAAAGAGGTTTCCATAAAAACCAACGACGTAGCCGGCGACGGTACAACAACCGCAACGCTTCTGGCGCAGGCCCTGATTCGTGAAGGAATGAAAAATGTGACGGCGGGCGCAAATCCCATGGTTTTGAAAAAAGGAATTCAAAGCGCCGTTGAGAAAACAGTAGAAGCTATTAATAAGAATTCACAGCACATAAACGGTTCTAAGGATATTGCAAGGGTAGCGTCCATTTCTTCCGGCGATGAGTACATTGGGGATTTAATTGCAGAAGCAATGGAAAAGGTAAGCAGCGACGGTGTTATTACGGTTGAGGAGTCCAAGACAGCAGAAACTTATTCTGAGGTTGTAGAAGGGATGATGTTCGACCGCGGCTATATTGCGCCATACATGGTGACAGATACCGATAAAATGGTTGCAGATTTGGATGACCCTTATATTTTGATTACAGACAAGAAAATCTCCAATATTCAGGAGGTTCTGCCGATTTTGGAGCAAATTGTGCAGGCGGGCAAAAAGCTTTTGATCATTGCAGAGGATGTGGAAGGCGAAGCGCTTACCACATTGGTGCTGAATAAATTAAGAGGCACTTTCACCTGTGTTGCAGTTAAGGCTCCGGGCTTTGGCGACAGAAGAAAAGAAATGCTGCAGGATATTGCTATCCTTACTGGCGGGCAGGTTATTTCTGCAGATATTGGTTTAGAGCTGAAAGATACGACCATGGATCAGCTTGGCCGTGCAAGACAGGTAAAGGTAGACAAAGAAAATACAATTATTGTTGATGGTGCAGGCGACTCCGGTGAAATCAAGAGCAGAGTCAACCAGATTCGTATGCAGATTGAAAATACGACTTCTGATTTTGACAGGGAAAAACTGCAGGAGCGTCTTGCAAAGCTTGCAGGCGGTGTAGCTGTGATTAAAGTGGGCGCTGCGACGGAAGTTGAAATGAAAGAAAAGAAACTGAGAATTGAAGATGCGTTGGCGGCAACCAAAGCAGCTGTAGAAGAAGGAATTGTAGCAGGCGGCGGCATTGCACTGATGAACGCGATTCCGGTTGTAGAGCAGGCGGTAAAAACTGTAGAGGGCGACGAAAAGACCGGCATGGCAATTGTGCTTAAGGCTTTGGAAGAACCGCTGCGCCAGATTGCTGCTAATGCCGGCTTGGAAGGCTCTGTGATCGCCGAAAAGGTAAAGGCGGAAAATAAGGTCGGTTATGGTTTTAACGCGCTTACACAGGAATATACAGATATGATTTCTGCAGGAATTGTGGATCCTACAAAGGTTACACGTAGCGCTTTGCAGAACGCGGCGTCTGTTGCAGCTATGGTTCTTACGACAGAATCGCTCGTAACAGATATAAAAGAACCCGCTGCTCCACCGGCAGCTCCTACAGCTCCGGATATGGGTATGTATTAAAAACGACAGATCGTTGTTATTTTATTTGTGGTTTCATCAAAAACCGCACTGTGTTAAAACACAGTGCGGTTTTTTCAAACTTAAAAGTGTAAAATTATGCAGAAATATGGAAGAAAATAAATAATAGTATCGCTTTATTATCGTACTTACAAATAAAAACAGTATTTGAAAATACTGCGCAGTAGAACGCCGTTTTGAGAACCTGTTCTTTATTTTAATATTTTGTCAACAGGCAGCTTCATCATGCCCTGCATGGGAACAAAGCCTGTTTTTATGTATAGGCGTTCACCTGCTTTGGAAGTTTCCAGATAGATTTTTGATATGTCCAGCTGCACCGCCTGTTTTACAAGCCACTTTATAATTGCTTGACCAACACCTTGTCTTCTGAATTGCGGACGGGTATAGATGTTCATTAAATAAGCGCATTTTCCGGTGAGATTGTCTGGAGATGGCATTTCCCTGTAAAAACAAATGCCGCCACAGCCTATGACTTTATCATCAAGGCAGGCAAAACAGGCAATATGTTCGCCTGTCTGTAATGCTTTTTGATAATAACAACGATTTTCTTTTTCCAGGGCTTTTGTAGATTGGTTTTGAGGAATGGAAAATACCTCGTGTAAAACCTCCATACGCCATTCTACTAACAATTCCATATCTTCCAATGTCGCTTTTCGTATTACAATTCCCATTAAAAATCTCCTGCTTTCATAACAACGGGCAGCTTTGTCATATCTGGCTTACCGTTTGTGTTTAGAGGAATAAACGGCATTTTCACAAAAAATTCCGGTATCATAAATGATGTCAGATTTTCCGAAAGCTCTTTTTTTACTGCAGATACTTTTATAGTCTGGTGGGCGGGAACAACATAAGCTGTCATATAGGAAAGCCCATTTTCATCTGTGAAAGCGCGGACAATCGCCTGTTGTACGCTCTTACACTGATAAAGGCGGGATTCTACTTCTGATACTTCTACACGCTTCCCATAGATCATAATTTGGGTATCTTTACGATGAAGAAATGCAATATTACCATCTGGAAGAAAATAACCTAAATCACCGCTTCGATACATGATGTTGCCATCCGGCAGTGCTTCAAAGGCTTTGTTTTCTTCCTTGCGGTTTCCAATGTAACCCAAAGACACACCGCCGCCACAGATACAGATTTCCCCGGTTTCCCCGGCAGGAAGTTCCTTTCCATTTGCGTCCAGTATGTGAATAGTACTTCCCTTTACAGGCAGTCCAATTGGATATGTCCCATCCGCTAAAACGGTTCCTCCATTACAATGATAATAAGACGCGCACACCGTTGTTTCGGACGGGCCGTATGTATTATATACATCTGCCTGTTCCAGCAGATGATCTACATAAACGCCGCGCAAAACATCCCCGCCGCTGATTAACAGCCGGAGAGAGGACGGGATTTTGGGCAAATGGTTCATCTCTGCCAACAGATAGGGAAACCCACTGATCATTGTTACATGGTGTTTCTCCACAAACTTCATAAGAGAATGAATGTCCGCTTTGTCTTCCTCTGACGGAATAGCAATAGCCGCACCGTTTAAGAGGCTGGCAAAAACTTCCTCAACAAAAATATCAAATGAGCATACGGAATATTGCAGCATAATGTCTTCGCCGTTAAGGTGAAACTCATCGTTAAATGCCCGTACATAATGGCAGACATTACGGTTTGTTATGCAAACGCCCTTAGGCCGCCCTGTCGTGCCGGAAGTATAAAGCACATAAGCCGGCTGTTCGGGGGATTGTTCGTCCGTTCTTTTTGTGGCAGGTGCATCCAGGCCGCAAATCTCACATTCCGCAAGCCGCAATGGAAATCCGTTCAGTTTGTCTGTACATTCTCTTTCCGTCAAAATAAAATCCACTTTTGCTTCGTCCATCATGTAATGAATTCTGCCTGTTGGAAAACTTGGTTCTGCCGGAACATACCTTGCGCCGCATTTTAATACGGCCAGCATGGCTGCAATCATTTCCGCGCGATGGCTCATAACAATACCAATACTGCTTATTTTCTCCGGAAAAGTACCTGCAATGATACTTGCTAAATTGGACAACTCACCGAAAGTCATCGTCCTGTTGTTTTCAACAATGGCTGTTTTATGCTTGTTATTTGCAACCACATTTTGAAAGAGTGCGTAAATGGTATCTTTCATAGTATCCTCCACATTGTTTAATGAATTTCATTTTGACAATTTGGGCAAAACGTACTGCTTCTGCCGCTGATTACCATACGGCGAAGGGTCTCACCGCAAATAGGGCAAGGTTTTCCTTCGTGTCCGTAAACCTGTAAAAACGGCGTATTGCGGTAATTTTGCCCTTTGGTTTCTAAATATTCTTTTGGTGTTATTTTGTTTTTTTCTATAAAATAGGATAACCGTTCTGGAATAACTACGGCAAGACGTTCCCATTCTTCCCTGGTTAAACTGTTTGCGGGCCGCGCCGGATGAATCCGCGCTGCAAATAAAATTTCGTCAGAATAGATATTGCCAATTCCGGCAACGGCATTCTGCTCTAACAGGCATTCCTTGACGGCTTTTTTTCGTTTTCCCCAATGAGCGTTCAGATACTCGGAGGAAAAAGCAGAGTCAAATGGCTCTATGCCTAACTTTTCAATTCCGCTGTATGTATCAACTTCATCATTTTGGAGCAGCCAGAATCTTCCGAACCGGCGGGTATCGGAGAAGCGCAATTCCTTTTTATTATCTAGCTGAAGAACAAGGTGCGTATGCTTTTCTTCCGGCAAGTCCGCCGGTGCCAGTAAAAGGCAGCCGGTCATTCGAAAATGAAGAACCATGCGGTCGCCGCTGTTCAGCAAAATAAGCAGAAACTTTCCCCGGCGTGCCATACTGGAAATAGATTGCTCTGCAAGCCGTCTGCAAAATTCGTCGGCATTGGGGTATGCAATCACTTCGGGCCGTTTGACTAAAACTTTTTCAATCGTAAGCCCTTGTATTTGCGGTTCAAGTACCCGTTTTATAGTTTCCACTTCCGGCAGTTCCGGCATGGCTGTCACCACCTTTTCTTGCAGATTTTTTAATTTGCTCATGATAAAAATAATTCACAATGACGGGCGGCGCGTCAAAAGGCCTTTCCATACTGTCGTCGTTCGTTACATAGTCAAGCCCCATTTCAGCGGTAAAGGTTTTCAATTTTGCGTCAAGCATTTCCCAATAACTGCGGTTTTTGTTGTTGTAAATTGTATGATATAGGGGCATTAGGCTGGGATATTTTTCTTTTATATAGTTCATGATAACCGTTTTATAGCCGCCCCGCAAATTAAGGTTTTCCAACCAAATTAAATTGCATCGTCCCTTTACGCGCCTGATAATCGCCTCTACATCTGTAATGCCCGGAAAAACAGGAGATATAAAACAAGTGGTGCGGATACCTGCGTGATGAAAAGCCTCCATGGCGGCAAGCCTTCTTTCAATTGATGCCGCATTGTCCATATCCCTTTGAAAATCTTCGTCCAGTGTGTTGACCGACCAAGATACGCGGGCTTTTGGAAAATTTTGTATCAGATCCAAATCGCGCAATATTAAATCACTTTTTGTTGCAATACTGATCTTTGCGCCGCTTCCCATTAACTGCATGAGCAATGCTCTTGTGCGTTCAAAGGTTTCCTCCTGTGGGTTATAAGGGTCTGTTACAGAACCAATGAATAATTCTTTGTCTGCATATTTTTTGGCATTTTTTATCTCCGGCCAATACTTAACGTCTAAAAAAGCGCCCCAAGGTTCCGAATGGCCTGTAAACCGCTTCATAAAAGAGGCATAACAGTATTTACAGCCATGCGTACACCCTACATACGGATTAACCGAATATTCGCATACGGGCAAATTCGATTTTGACAAAATATTTTTTACATGTATTTCGTTAATGATCAGCTCCGACATGGCTTTCCCTCCTTTGAAACGATCTTTGTACTCCCTGCTGTATGGCATCCGTTTTTTCTAATTGTCCCAACAACAAAGGAGAAGCAGGGTCATGGAGCCTGTAATTTTCCCGCGCTTTTTGCGGGTTGGTATTTGCATAACAATATTTGCAGCCGTTCAGACAGGTATCATAAGCCCCTATATCCCGGCTCTCAATGCAATGGCAGCCTTGCCGCATGCCTTTATGTTTCAAGTCTTTGAACAAGAGACCGTTTGCTTTTCCTAAAATGTCAAGCGTCATACACCCGGAAGCATGAATGCCATAGCGTGAAAAATCCCCGTTTGTACCACAAGTTTGAATAAAAATACCATATTTACTTGCGATTGTACCCAAGCCTTGCGCCAAAGCGTTCCTATCTTCTTCAGAGAGCAAGATGATCTCGGGCATATTTGTTTCCAGTTTTTTGTATATCTCTACAAAACTGAAAATGCAGCGATCAATATAAGGGGCAAGGATTTTTGCCATTTGTTCAAAAGTTTCCAAGTGGCGTGAAATCGTATATTTTTCCGTAAGTAAAACGGGATCATATCTCCAGGCAATACGTTGTTTGCCAACCTGCTTTGACAGCTTGACCAGTGTTTGCATACTTTCTTCAATAGATGGAACACCCGGCTCAATATCTTTGCCATAAGCGGTAATTGTATAATGAAAATAGGTATGGAAACGGTTGGTGATCTCATGTAAGCGCGGTAATATCGGTTTATAGTTTTTCGAGCAGAAAACAATGCAATCAACCTTGTCGGGGCTCAATTCATAGCGCGTTACCTTGTTTTGAAAAAGCGGATTCCGCGAAAGAACATGGCCTTCTGAAAAACGGCGCAACAACCATTCGGTGTAATATTGTACGGTGTCTGTTCGTCCGCCTGTATTGATGATCATACCTGCACCTCCTGTATTTTTTCAAACTTTTCTTTCATACGGTGAGAAAAAAGCGTTGTAAGACGCACCAGTTCAGTGATATCTTTTTCCGATAATTCGCTCATAGCGTCTATTTCCGCATTAGCGGCGGGTGGTATAATTTTCTTTGTGTATTCAATTCCTGTGTTGGTAAAGCGGACGATTTTGTTTCGGCGGTCTGTCTTAGATTCGGTTAATGATACATAGCCCTGTTTCAAAAACTTTTTGATAATTGCACTAATTGTCTGTTTTGTTGCGGACAGCCGTTTACAAATCTCGGACTGTAAACAGCCGTCTGGCGCAAACCAGATTATATCCAGTACAAATAGTTCCTTTGCCGTTAAGTTGTGTTTTCTTGCATACATTTCATAGGCAGCATATTGAACATCCCGCAATTTGCAATATTGGTTGACATACGTTCTTACCTCTTTGCGATCCATAGAAACCCTCCATGAAAATATTTGACGGTCTGAAATTTGACTTTATAATAGCATAAAAGTCAAATTTTTTCAAGAGGCTTTTTATTGTAGGTGCAACAACAAAAAAATTGCAAAAATTGGGCAAAAAGAGCGGTAAGGCCTTTTAAGGATTGTAGCGGTTTTCTTTTACATATCTGTGGATATTGTCTTTAAACTTTGTCGGAAAATTGAACAACCTGTTGCGCCGCTGACAATGTGAAAAGACAAGGTAACCCTTGTAAAGGGCTTGTACCGCCTAATTAGAATATACTTTCCTGTAACCTGAAATTCTTAGTTTTACAGCGTTTTTTATGATTGTTTTTTTAAAAAAGGCACTGCATATTTTTAGCAAAAGCATATATAATAATAACGCCATATACACCGTTTAAACGGAGGCGTTTTTATGAAAAAGCTGTCGGTGCTGCTTGTGGAAATACTGCTTTTGGCCGTGTTTTGTATGGCGGCCTGCTCCACTGTGCCGGAACAGGAAAATACTTTGATCCTTGGAGGTATCGGCCCGTTGACAGGCGATTATGCGACATATGGTGTGTCTGTAAAACAGGGGGCGCAAATCGCAGTAGACCGGATCAATGCTTCCGGCGGCGTCAACGGTATTACTTTTGCACTGAAATTTGAGGATGATGAAGCAGACCCGGCTAAAGCGGTCAATGCCTACAACCGTCTGATTGACGCTGGAATGACGGTTTCTTTAGGGGCGGTAACAAGCGGTGCGTGTATCGCGGTAGCGGGAGAAACACAAAAAGATGGAATTTTTATGATCACACCTTCCGGTTCCCAGAAGGAATGTGTCCAGTATGATAATTGCTTTCGGGTTTGCTTTACAGACCCACAGCAGGGAAAAGCATCCGCCGACTATATTGCCAAGAATCTTAACGTGGGAAAAATAGCGGTTATTTACGATCAATCAAATGATTATTCCGTCGGAATTACCGAGAGCTTCCGGGAACAGGCAAATGCACACGGACTTGAAATTGTTACAGAACAGGCTTTTACAGAGCAGACCAACACAGATTTTCATGTGCAGCTGCAAAAAGCAAAAAGTGCCGGAGCAGATTTGATTTTTCTTCCTGTTTACGCGCAGGAAGCGGCTTCGGTTCTGATACAGGCACAAAAGGCCGGAATAGGGATCCCGTTTTTTGGCTGCGACGGACTGGATGGGCTTTTTGAGAAACTTGGTGCAGGTAATGCGGACGCGGCGGAAGGGGTTATGTTCTTAACACCGTTTAGCGCAGACGCTGACGATGTGCAGACAAAAAGCTTTGTCGCGGCTTACCGGAGCGCTTACGGTACAACGCCCGACCAGTTTGCGGCGGACGGTTATGATGCTGTATACACCGTGAAAGAGGCTATGGAAAAGGCCGGTATCCGGGATGTATCGATCGGAATTCGTGCGCTTGGCGAACAGCTTACGGAGGCAATGACCCAAATTCAGGTAAGCGGGCTGACCGGTGCCATGACCTGGACGGAGGATGGCGAGCCTTCAAAGCAGGCAAGGGCAGTTACTATTAAAAAAGGAAAATATGTTTTTGTAAAATGAACTGCCGTGTTTTGACCAGCAGGCAGAGCACAGTGGGCTCTGCTCTTTTTTATTTTAGACAATATGTTAAAACGCACCCGGCAAAACAGACGGAGGATACAATGGAATTTTTATCCAGCTTTATTACCGGCTTGAGTCTTGGCAGCATTTATGCGCTGATTGCACTTGGTTATACAATGGTTTACGGCATAGCAAAAATGTTAAATTTTGCGCATGGAGATATTATTATGGTGGGAGCTTTTACAGTTATTGTAACAACTAGTATGGCTATGCCGCCTGCCGTATCTGTTTTTCTTGCAATTTTTGTCTGCGTGGTTTTGGGAATTATCATAGAAAGGGTCGCATATAAACCGCTAAGAAATGCATCGCCCCTTTCAGTTTTAATCACTGCTATAGGCGTGGGCTATTTTTTACAAAGCCTGGCGCTGCTTGTTTTTGGAACAGGGAGAAAACCATTCCCCAATCTATTAAATCTTGCGCCAATCCATATAACGGACAACCTGGTCATACAGGGGGCTTCTGTAGTTACGCTTGTAGTTACGCTTGTGTTGATGACCGCTGTGCTTTTGTTTATTAACAGAACAAAAACGGGCAGGGCGATGACAGCAGTGGCAGCGGACAGAGAAGCCGCTCAATTGATGGGCATAAATGTGGATAAAATGATTGCCCTGACTTTTGCAATCGGCTCTGCACTTGCCGCGGTTGCAGGCCTGTTTTATGGGCTTTCTTACGACTATATAGGGCCATATACCGGCGCTATGCCGGGGATAAAAGCTTTTGTGGCGGCTGTTTTTGGAGGAATAGGAAGCGTGCCGGGCGCATTTTTGGGAGGTATATGCCTTGGGTTGACAGAGAGCTTTGCAAAAATGCTGAATTTAAGCCAGTTTGCCGATGCAATTGTATTTGGAGTGCTGGTGGTTGTACTTGTTATCAAGCCTGCAGGCTTATTGGGTAAAAAAGTTACGGAGAAAGTGTAGGCGGGTAAATTGAAAAGAGATCCGTTTCAAGCAGCAGCGCAAAGCAAGTGGATTACTTGTGCAATTTTGCTTGCCGCATTTGCCGCTGTTTTTTTTATGGACCAGCTTGGTATACTTTCAAGGCAGATAAAAGGTTTGCTTGTACCTGCTTCGATCAACATGATTTTGGCAATTTCTTTAAACCTGATTGTGGGCTTTTTGGGAGAGCTTTCCCTTGGGCACGCAGGCTTTATGGCAGTGGGGGCGTATGCGGGATGCTTATTTTCCATTTTTTCAAAAGAAGCTTTGCCTGCGGCGGTCCGTTTTCCGCTTGCCCTTTTGGTTGGCGGAATACTTGCAGCCGTTTTTGGTTTTTTGATTGCAATTCCGGTTTTAAGGCTTAAGGGCGATTATCTGGCAATTGTAACGCTTGCTTTTGGGCAGATTATCTGTTCTGTAGCAATGAATCTGAATATTACAGGCGGTCCGTCGGGTTTAAAGGGTACGCCGCAGGACGCCAGCTACCCTGTCGCTTTTATACTGGTGCTTCTAACGGTGATGATTCTCAGTAATGTAATGGATTCGCGGTATGGCAGAGCGATTGCCTCCATTAGAGATAGCCGGATTGCAGCATCCTGTATGGGAATTTATGTAACCCGCTACAGGTTATGTGTGTTTGCTTCGGCCGCATTTTTTGCAGGAATTGCAGGTGTTTTGTACGGACACAATATCAGTATTCTGCAGGCTTCTGTTTTTGACTATAATAAATCGGTTGAAATTTTGGTTATGGTTGTTTTAGGCGGTATGTACAGCATTAGAGGTTCGGTTATTGCAGCGGCGGTTATTACTGTGCTGCCGGAACTGTTCAGAGGCGCAGACGAATACCGTATGCTGTTTTATTCTATAACCCTGGTTGGAATTATGCTTTTAAAAACGAATGAGCCGTTTCAAAATTTTAAGACACGGCTGTTTAAAACGGCGCTATACACAAGAAAAGAAAAGGTGGTTGTAAAGGAGGATATTTAATTTGGCACTGCTTGTAGCAGAGAATTTGAGTGTTTCTTTTGGCGGGCTTAAGGCGGTTGATCGTTTTCATCTGAAAATAGAAAAGGGAGAGCTGTACGGATTGATCGGGCCAAACGGAGCTGGAAAAAGTACTGTTTTTAATCTGCTTACAGGTGTGTACAAACCGGAAACAGGCAGCTTTTACTTAGACCATGAAAAGCTAAGCGGAAAATCCACAGCAGAGATCAGCCGCAAAGGGATAGCCAGGACTTTTCAAAATATTCGCCTATTTTCAAATCTTTCTGTATTGGATAATGTAAAAGCGGCGATGAACCGGAAAAATTCATACTCCGTTTTTTCCGCGGCGCTTCGTTTACCAGCGTACCGGAGGGGAGAAAAAAGAACGCAGAGGTCTGCTTTGGAGTTGTTAAAGGTTTTTGCATTGGATGCGTCAGCGCACGATTTGGCGCAAAATCTTTCATATGGCCAGCAGCGTAAGTTGGAAATTGCACGTGCACTGGCAACAGGCCCCAGGCTTTTGCTGCTTGACGAACCAGCTGCAGGGATGAACCCAAAGGAAACGGAAGAACTTATGCAAACAATCCAGTTTATCCGTGATCGGTTTCATATGACGATTTTGCTGATCGAACATGATATGCGTCTGGTTTCTGAAATTTGCCAGCGGCTGACTGTGCTTAATTTTGGAAAGGAAATTGCCAGTGGCGAAACGTCCAATGTATTACGCGATCCGAAAGTGATTTCAGCTTATCTTGGGCAGTAAGGGGGGAGAATCCATGCCTTTGCTGAAGGTCACGGATTTACAGGTGCACTATGGCGCCATTCAAGCGGTGAAAGGGATTTCCTTTAAGATTGAGCAGGGGGAAATTGTAGCTTTAATCGGTGCAAACGGCGCAGGGAAAACGACAATTCTACATGCGCTGTCCGGGCTGCGGCAAACAACATCAGGTTCAGTTCTTTTTTCAGGAACAGAACTTATAAAGATGCCCGCGCATAAAATTGTCCGAAAGGGGATTTCCCATGTTCCTGAGGGGAGAAAGATTTTTCATGAGCTTACAGTATATGAAAATTTGAAACTGGGCGCTTACACAAGAAACAATAAAGCGGAAATTTTTGCATCTATAGAAGCGGTTTATATGCGTTTTCCAAGGCTCAAAGAGCGAAAAAAGCAGGCGGCGGGAACATTGTCCGGCGGTGAACAGCAAATGCTTGCCATTGGGCGCGCGCTGATGAGCAGGCCAAAGCTCGTACTAATGGACGAACCTTCCATGGGCCTTTCGCCCTTACTGATTAAACAGGTGTTTGAAATGATCCGCAGTATCAACCAAAGTGGGACGACCGTTTTACTTGTTGAACAAAATGCAAAAAAAGCGCTTTCTATTGCAGACAGGGCTTATGTGTTGGAAACGGGAAAAATTGTTTTACAGGGAAAAGCGGAAGACCTGCTGCACAATAATGAAGTCAAAAAAGCCTACCTTGGAGAAGCTTAAGTGTGCCTTGCTTCCAATATTTGATTTACGGTGCTTTAAGAATTTATACAGACCTTAAATAACCCGGTAAATGGTTTTTCTGTAAAAGCCTTTTACCGGGTTGTCATATTGGAACGGGAGCCTACATAGATATATCGTAGAAACAAATACCGTCGCCGTGGGCGGACAGGTATTAAAAAAGGAGAGATATAGAATATGGAATACCCGTTGTCAAAAAAAACTTTGTCTGTAAACGAAACGGTATTTGAAGGATGTGCAGAACAGCCGATTGATCTGGATTATAGTCTGCCTGATTATTGTCCCGACATGCAGAAAATATTAAAATGCCAGGTCTACCCCAAAATTTTCACCAGAAACATATCCGGTGACAAACTGGATATAGACGGCGCCGCCGCCGTGCGAATTTTGTATTTGGATTCTGTGAAAAAATCGGTTCGATGCAGCGAGTATACCGTGCCTTTTACCTGTTCGTTCAATTTGAAAACAACGCCGCAAAATGCGGTGGCGTTTGCATACGCCAAGCCCGAGTACTTAAATTGCAGAGCGTTAAGCCCAAGGCGGCTGGATATTCATGGCGCTTTTTCTGTATGTGCCCGTGTGGTAAGCAAAACGGAAAAAGAGGCGGTCTGCGGCATAGAAGGAGACGACATTCAAATGAAGACTGCGCTATGCCCTGTTTCAACCGTAACGGGCTGTACCCAACAGCTTTTTACTATTACGGAGGACATAGAGCTTGGCAGTGGCAAACCGCCGGTAGAGGCAATTTTGCGCAGCGAGGTACGGGCCGCCCTGGCAGAATGCAAAACAATCACAAATAAAATGATGATGAAAGGCGATTTAAATTTAAGGCTGCTTTATTTGACGGATCTGGATACCGGCGCTACAGAGGTTTTGGACTATACGCTTCCAATAAGCCAGATTCTGGATGCCGAGGGAATGGAGGACAATGCCGTCTGCGATACACAGCTTGAGGTATTGACTTATGAAGTAAGAATACGCAACGATTTGTCGGAAAACGACACGATTATCACATTAGAGGCAAAGCTTGCGGTTACGGTTACTTCTTTTGGCGATGAAGAGATACAGGTTGTGACAGACGCCTATTCCACTGTTTATGATCTGGACCTTGTATTCGGACAGACCTCGTTTTCCAGGCTTCGGTCCATATTTGACGACACCTGTATAAAGAAGGATACGGTGGAAGTCAGCACAGATGGGATCAGCAAGGTCATTGATTTATGGAACGAGCACTGTTCAGTCAAGGCGCTTATTGAAAATGGAACGATGATCCTTACAGGAAAATTAAATATATGTATTTTAGCACTTGACAATGAAAACGCTCCTTTTTATACAGAACGAACCATTGATTTTACCCAACCGCTGGAGACAGAAGGCGAGCTGCATGATCTTACGGCGCTTCCAAAGGCGCAGGTAGTGTCTATTAGCTATCGCTTAAACGGCGAAAGCAGCCTGGACCTGCGCACGGAAATTCGGCTGACGGCTCCAATATTTGAAAACAGAACAATGCGCTGCATATCCTCTGCCGGTGCAAATGAGGAACATTTACGGCAAAAGGACGATTCGGTGGCGCTTACCTTGTATTATGCAGATGCTGGGGAAAAGCTTTGGGATATTGCCAGAGAATATTGTATCTGCTGTGATGCGATCAAAACGGAAAACGAACTGACAGAAGACATGGTAACACAGGGGAAAATGCTGCTTATCCCCAATATATAAAAAGGAGGAAGTAACAGTGGAGGAAAGAAATATTTATCAAGATATAGCCCGCAGGACAAACGGAGATATTTATATAGGTGTGGTCGGCCCTGTCAGGACGGGAAAATCTACGTTTATCAAACGCTTTATGGATACGCTTGTAATCCCCAACATTGAAAACGACAGCCGCCGCGACCGCGCGGTTGATGAATTGCCGCAGTCGGCAGCGGGCAGGACAATTATGACTACAGAGCCCAAATTCATACCGGAAGACGCGGTAGAAGTGAATATAGGAGGAAACGCCACCTTTAAGGTGCGTATGATTGACTGTGTAGGGTATATTGTCCCCAGTGCAATCGGCTATATAGAAGACGAACAGCCGCGCATGGTCAAAACACCGTGGTTTGAAGAAGAAATCCCGTTCAACATGGCGGCGGAAATTGGAACGAAAAAGGTTATTACAGACCACTCCACGATTGGACTTGTAATTACTACAGATGGAAGCATCAGCGATATTCCGCGCCAAGAATATGAAGAAGGCGAGCAGCGCGTTGTGCAAGAGCTTAAAGAAATCAACAAGCCGTTTGTTGTTTTGCTCAATAGTGTAAATCCCAACGCGCAGGAAACGCATATGCTGGCGGCGGAAATGAGCCGGAATTATCAGGTGCCTGTTGTGCCTGTAAGTTGTATGGAGTTGGATGAAAACGAAATCAAACGCATTCTGGCACAAATTTTATTTGAATTTCCGATCAAAGAGATTAAGGTGGATATGCCCAAATGGGTCTCTTCTCTTGAAAAAGACCATTGGCTGCGCAGCAGTATTTTTACCAGTATTGTAAGTGCAGCGCAAAGCGCTGAAAAAATCCGGCAGGTACAGGATATTACAAAAGCAATTGGCAGCTGCGAGCATGTTGCAAATGTACAGATTACCACCATTGATCTGGGGCAGGGGCATGCAAAAATTACGTTAACGCTTAACCAAAATCTTTTTTACAAGGTGCTTGGGGAAAAAACAGGCTTTGCAATTCGTGATGAGGGAGATATGCTCGACTGCATGCTGGAACTTGCAAAACTGAAAGAAGAATACGAGAAGGTGCGCGATGCATACAATGACGTCAATGAAACCGGTTATGGGATCGTTATGCCCACAATGGAGGAATTGACGCTTGAGGAACCGGAAATTATTAAACAGGGTGGAAAATACGGGATACGCCTGCGTGCCGCCGCTCCATCTGTACATATGCTTAAGACAAAGATCACTACAGAAGTCACGCCTATTGTGGGGTCGGAACAGCAATCGGAAGAGCTTGTCATGTATCTGCTTAAGGAGTTTGAAGAAAACCCTGCAAAAATATGGGAATCCAATATTTTTGGAAAATCAGTGCATGAACTTGTCAACGAGGGGTTGCACAATAAGTTGTACAGAATGCCGGCTGACGCCAGAAATAAGTTAAAGGAAACCATAGAGCGTATTATTAACGAGGGTTGCAACGGGTTAATCTGTATTATTCTTTAAAATATCTAAAAATTCATTTTACCGGCGTTATGAGAAATAACGCCGGTAAAATTTTATATAGACCGAAAAACAGCGAAATTTAGTAAAGAATCCAGATAGAAATAAGCTAAATTTACCAAGATGTAATAATCACAAATAAAAATTTATGAAAAAATTAGGTAATATAACAAAGTTTGGGAAAGCTGATAAAAGGGAGTTAAATTAGGATTGCAATATAAATTTTCGTGGGTTATAATAATATGGAAAATTCAAAATGGCGGGGTATGCGGTTTTCTGTCACAAAAGGGAGGAACAGAGTAAATATGTCTGATAATATCAGTCTTTCAGTTACGTTGCTTATCACTGGATTTGTCGTTGTATTTCTTGTTTTGATTTTGCTGATCGCGATTATCAAGCTGTACAGCACAGCTGTGTACAACGCACAAAACAGGAGCGCGCAAAAAAAAGCTGAAAAAGAGCGGCAGGCGCGTCTTGCAGAGCAGGAAGCGTTAAAGAAAGAACAGGTTGTTTCTTCTGTGCAGAGCCCTTCCGATGAAGCAAACGGAGCAGGCGTCTCACTGGAGACGGTGGCGGTTATTACAGCGGCGGTAGATGCCATGTATGGTACGGGCCGAGCTAAAGTGAAGAGCATAAAAAGACTTCCTCGCACACGTCCTGTATGGAGTACAGCAGGGCTTATGGATCAGACAAAACCCTTCTGAGCGCTGCCTGTACCGAGTACAATTGGAAAGGATGTTTTTGCTTTATGGATATTTTAAACGGCTTTTGGGAGTCTATCGTAGGGCTGTGGCAGGCTTCGGGCCTTACCTTATTGGGGTGGCAGAACTACGTTATGATATTGGTTTCGATTGTATTAATCTATCTTGCAATTAAAAAACAGTATGAGCCTCTTTTGCTGTTGCCCATCGCGTTTGGTATGCTGCTTGTCAATCTGTTTCCTGCTATTATGGCGACTCCTTCCACAGAACTGGTTTCTGTTACGCAGTATATGGCTGACCACGGCGGACAGGCCGGTAATTACGCAATTACTGTGCTCGATGGCGTAGAATATTATAACGTTCCAACCAACGGCGGGTTGCTGTATTATTTATATCAGGGAGTAAAACTGGGGATATATCCACCGCTGATCTTTTTAGGCATCGGCGCTATGACGGATTTTGGCCCGCTGATTGCAAACCCCAAGAGCTTTATTTTAGGTGCAGCCGCACAGATTGGTATTTTCCTGACCTTTTTTGGAGCGGTTTTGTTGGGCTTTAATTCTCTGGAAGCGGCTTCTATTGGTATTATTGGCGGTGCGGATGGGCCTACGGCTATTTTTGTTACCTCAAAGCTTGCACCGCATCTGCTCGGTCCGATTGCCGTTGCGGCATACTCCTACATGGCATTGGTTCCAATTATACAGCCGCCTATTATGAAAGCGTTGACCACTAAGAAGGAGCGCATGGTTGTTATGGAGCAGCTGCGCCCTGTTTCCAAGTTGGAAAAAATTATGTTTCCAATTGTTGTTGTTATTTTGGTTGCACTGTTCCTGCCGGACGCGGCGCCTTTGGTCGGTATGCTCATGTTGGGCAATCTTTTCCGTGAAAGCGGCGTTGTAGACAGAATTTTTAAAACAGCGCAAAACGAACTTATGAATATAGTAACGATCTTCCTTGGCGTTACGGTGGGGGCTACAGCGACAGGTGAGGTTTTCTTAAGCGTGGATACCCTCAAGATCATTCTTCTGGGCTTGATTGCATTTGCCCTGGGCACCGCGTTTGGCGTATTGTTTGGAAAGCTTATGTACAAACTTACCGGCGGAAAGGTTAATCCGCTGATCGGTGCTGCAGGTGTTTCGGCTGTACCGATGGCTGCTCGCGTTGCACAGAAGGTTGGGCAAAAGGACAACCCGGGAAATTTCCTTTTAATGCACGCCATGGGGCCAAATGTTGCAGGCGTTATTGGTTCTGCTGTTGCGGCTGGCGTTTTGATCAGCGTTTTAGGATAATTGCCTGTATTTCTGAAAAAATAAGCACAGAGCAAAAAGCAAGGCTCTGTGCTTTTCTTTGTAACGCTGTCACGAAATCAAAATGTATACAGACAAGGCAAAATAACACGGACTTCGACATGATAATTCCATTTTGTCATTAAAAAACATTTGTGTTTTGGTAAAATAATATATAATTTATATGCGCAGGGGGTTTTTATACTAGATGAAAAGAGAAATTACCATAAATGAAATTTTAAAAATGCTTCGGGCGCATATTAAGCTGATTATTATTATTACGCTGGTCGGCGGCATTTTAGCATATGCGTATTCTGCATATATGATTACGCCGATGTACAGCACATCCACCTTGCTGTATGTTACAAATTCAGAAGAATTGCCGGGGGATTCTGCTATTACAAGCAGCACGGATAATACGGATTCCAGCGAAGTGCAAAAGTCCGGTTCCAATGATATTATTATTTCTTCCAGGATTGCCCAGGTGTGCACGACGCTTTTTAAAACAGATTTAATGATGAGCGAACTGATTGAATATCTGGATTTGTCGCTTTCACCCGGACAGCTTAAAGGTATGATTTCTATCACTGCTTCGGAAGACACACAGTTTTTACACGTGAGTGTAACCGGCACCGAACCGGAAACGGCGGCAAAAATTGCAAATGCATTTCCCGCGGCGGCCCAGGATTTGTATAAACTTTTTTTCCCTTATGGCCAAATTATCGTTGCAGATAAGGCCGGCGTTCCAACAACGCCTTCATCTCCGGATATTAAAAAAAATACGCTTTTCGGTTTAGCCGGAGGTTTGGTGCTTTCTGTATTGCTTGCCCTGTTCCTTGAGGTGATTGATACGACCGTCAAGCCTGGGGATGATCTGTATAAAATGTATGGGATTCCTGTTTTTGCCGGGATTGTGGATATTGAATCGGAAGGAAAAGGAAAGGGAAAGAAAAAATGAAAATAAGCCTTCGCAGGAAAAAGATCAATCTGGAAAAGACCAAAAATGTAATCAATGATAACAGCCGTTTTGCCGTGATAGAGGGATATAAAATTGCACGGACTAACCTGATGTTTTCCATCGCTGCGTCCGACAGGAAATTTGTGGCGTTTACAAGCTGGTCAAAGGGTGAGGGGAAAAGCACGGCAACAGCGAATATGGCAATTTCTCTTTCCAAAATGGGAAAGCGTGTATTGTTAATTGACGCAGACCTGCGCAAGCCTAATATTCATAATTTGTTAAAGCTTGGAAACGAAAGCGGCTTTTCTGAAGTGCTGGGCAAGTTTAAAGATATGGATGAAGTGATTCATTCTCAGGTGTTGCCTTGCTTAGACATTGTTACATCCGGACCAATTCCACCAAATCCGTCGGAACTTTTGGGTTCTGCCCAGGTTAAGGATATTTTTGAACGGCTGGAAAGCAACTATGATTACATTTTGCTCGACACGCCGCCGATCGGTCTTGTAACAGATGCCCTGATGCTCAAGGATTATATTGCGGGGTATGTTGTGGTGATCCGTGAGCGGTCCACTACGCATGGAGATATAGAAAAACTTATACGGAATATAAAGCTGGCGGACAGTCAGATTCTTGGTTTTTTAGAAGTAGGTTGTAAAATCCACGATGGCAAGCGCCGCAGCAAAGTAGGATATAATTATTATTACAGAACATGATGGGAAGAGGAATTTACAGAAACAGCAAAAGGCCGGGATTTCCGGCCTTTTCTATTGCGTGTGGAAATTATACCTCCGGCCCAATACCTTTTAAAATAAAAAATATATAACAGGAATGTATTTTTGGAGAGAATGCCGTAAATAAGCACAGAAAAAAATAGCATTTGTCTGTTAAAGCCAATAAAGTAACAAATTTGCAGGAAAAATAAATAAAACTTGCATTTTTAAATTGAAAGTATTAAAATATGATACAGTTTACAAATAAAGTTGCATTTGGATAAGGGGAGTGCATCATGAAAAGCTTTTTAAGCTTGTCCAGACAAGAACTTTTGACATTGCAGGCGGCTCTGGAAAAAGAATATAGTGCGTATCAGCAGAAAAATTTGAAGCTGGATATGTCCAGAGGGAAGCCCGGTAATGAACAGCTTGAAATATCACAGCCAATGCTGGATATTGTCAGCAGCAGTTCCGACTGCAAAACGCGCGATGGACTGGATTGCCGCAATTACGGCCTTTTGGATGGGTTGCCGTCCATTAAAGAACTGTTTTCTGTTATGCTGGAGGTAGCTCCGGAAAATATTATGGTTGGTGGTAATTCCAGCCTGAATATGATGTTTGACACAATTGCATGCATAATGACAGCCGGAATTGGCGGATGTACGCCTTGGTGTAAACTGGACAGGGTAAAGTTTTTGTGCCCTGTACCCGGCTATGACCGGCATTTTGGTATTACTGAGTACTTTGGGATTGAAATGCTTCCGGTTCCTATGACAGATGAAGGTCCGGATATGGATTTGGTCGAAGAACTGGTTTCTTCTGACGACTCGATTAAGGGGATATGGTGTGTGCCGAAGTACTCTAATCCGCAGGGGATTACGTATTCGGACGAAACCGTTCGGCGCTTTGCAAAATTAAAACCTGCGGCAAAGGATTTCCGCATTATGTGGGATAACGCATATTGTGTGCATGATATTACCGACCATTCTGATAAGCTGCTAAGTATCATGGGCGAGTGTGAGAAAAACGGAACGGAGGATTTGCCTGTTTTGTTTTGCTCCACTTCAAAGATTACTTTTCCTGGCTCCGGCGTTGCAGCCATGGCGGCGTCTAAAGCCAATATGCGGGTTTTTAAGGAGCGCTATAAATATCAAACAATTGGCTTTGACAAAATTAATATGCTCAGACATATGCTTTTTTTTAAAAATATGGATGGTGTGCTTTCGCATATGCAGAAACACAAAAAAATTTTAGCGCCAAAATTTCAATCTGTTCTTGAACATTTGGAAAATAGCCTTTCCGGTACGGATACTGCGACATGGATTACCCCAAACGGCGGTTATTTTGTCAGTGTAGATGTTATGGAGGGGTGTGCAAAGCGTGTTGTGCAGCTTTGCAAGGAAGCCGGTGTTGTTTTAACGGGCGCGGGAGCTACCTTCCCATACGGAAAAGATCCCAAGGACAGCAATATACGGATTGCGCCGACTTATCCGCCGGTGGACGAACTGAATATCGCTATGGACCTTTTCTGCCTCTGCGTAAAAATGGCGGCTGTGGAAAAGCTCTTATGTCGATAAGCAAAGAAAATATCTAGCATATTTACACAAATTTACCGAGATATAGTAGAATTCCAACTGCTTTGCATTGACTTTTCGCATAAATAATCCTATAATTAACTCTGTTACGTCCGTGTTATTTCACAGCTTAACAGAGTTGTTTTTTAGCACAGATTGATTTTTTGTATTGGAGGACATATACATGAAACGAGTGGCAAAGCCAGTATTCTTCATTGTTTTCCTCCTGATCCTTTTATTCAGTTACACCGCCATATTTGGTTTTTCTACCCAATATGGCGACATTAAGACCACCTGGATCAAAGGGATAGGGGATATCCGATGGGGAATAGACATTAAAGGCGGCGTTGAAGCTACCTTTAAACCGGCAGGCGATGTGGATGCAACCGACGAGGAGCTGGATAGTGCAAAGGCGATTATCGAAACCAGAATGGTTTCCAACAACATAACGGACTATGAGCTGTATGCAGACTATACTACAGATCGTATTATAGTGCGTTATCCCTGGAAGGAAGATGAAAAGGATTTTGACCCGGAAGAGGCAATCCAGGAAATTTCTGCCACCGCACAATTAACCTTTCGGCCCGGCAATTCTTATGCAACAACAGATATTGATGCTGACGGAAACCCGGTGTATAAAACCCCGACGGGAGATTCAGAAGAAATTCTAATGGATGGCAGCAATGTGGAAAGTGCGCAGGCAGGGATTGATACATCCAGCGGAGCCAATAATTATATTGTTTCCTTAAAGTTAAAAAATGCCGATCTGTTTGCAGATATTACTGAGCAATACCAGGGACAGACCGTTTCTATCTGGATGGATGATATTATGCTCTCTGCACCAACGGTGAATGCTGTTATTACAGACGGAAATGCAATGATTGAAGGAGACTTTACAGCGGAGGAAGCTTCGCAGCTTGCTATGCAGATTAATGCGGGTGCACTGCCTTTTGAACTGGAAACCGCAAGCTTTGGTTCTGTCAGCCCAACGCTGGGATCGTCTTCCCTGACAGCCATGGCCTATGCCGGCGTAGTTGCGTTTATCATTATTGCGTTGTTTATGCTGATTATGTACAGGCTGCCCGGGTTTATTGCCGTGATTGCGCTGCTTGGACAAATGGGGCTTTCTATTGCGGCGATTTCCGGCTATTTTTCGATATTTCCTAGTTTTACAATGACCCTGCCCGGCGTTGCCGGATTAATCCTTTCCATTGGTATGGGTGTGGATGCAAATGTTATAACCGCGGAGCGTGTAAAGGAAGAGCTTAAAAGTGGAAAGACGCTAGACGGTGCGATTGACAAGGGAACAAAAAGCAGTTTTTCTGCCATATTTGACGGGAATGTTACCGTGATCATTGTTTCCATTATTCTTTTACTTGTATTTGGCCCGTCCAATATTCTTTCCATGATTTTTGGTCCGTCTACTACAGGTATCATTTATTCCTTTGGATACACGCTTTTGATTGGCGTAATTTCCAACTTTATTATGGGTGTAGGCGCTGCAAGGCTTATGCTTAGATCTATCTCCGGATATAAAATTGTGCGGAAAAAAGTATTGTTCGGAGGTGCTGGGAAATGAAAAAAATAAAGAACTTTATTGGCCATACAAAAATTTTCTTTGGCATCTCTATTACACTTTTTGTAATTGGCATTGTGTGCAATATTATTTTTGGGACACAAATGGATATTCAGTTTACAGGCGGTGCAATTATAGAATACAGTTACACCGGCCAGGTAAATGAAGAGCAGCTTAAGACATTTCTGCAGAACGAAACAACGGATAAGGTAAGCTTTACCATCAGCAAAAATCTGATAGCAGGGGACACAAATGCCGACACGCACGAAGGCTACGTGATTGCCGTACAGTTCCCCGGAAATGAAGCGATCAGCCTGGAAGAGCAGCAGGCCTTGACGGAAAAACTGCAGGAAACATACGCGGATAATAACTTCCAGTACAGTGAATCCAATTCGGTAGAACCCTCAATGGGTTGGAACTTTTTCCTGAAATGTATGACTGCGGTGGCGATTGCATGTGTGTTGATGGTGTTGTATGTAACGCTTCGCTTTAAGAAAATCAGCGGGCTTTCTGCCGGCGTAATGGCATTGATTGCGTTATTGCATGATGTAATTATGGTATATTTCTGTTTTATTGTTTTCAGGATGCCGCTGGACAGCAATTTTATTGCGGTTGTTTTGATGATTCTTGGATACTCTTTGAACGATACGATTGTTATTTACGACAGGGTCAGAGAAAATCAGTCGCTCTTGGGCAATAAAACAACACCGGCTGAACTGTTTAATATCAGTGCTACGCAAGTGTTGAAAAGAACGATATGTACTTCCCTGACAACGTTGATCGCAATTGCTTGCGTGCTGGTTGTTTCATTGATCTTTAACCTTTCTTCCGTAGTATCCTTTGCGTTGCCCATGATGGTCGGCGTTATTGTAGGTTGCTATTCTTCTCTGTGTATAGCAGGGCCGCTCTGGGTAATTTGGCAAAATCATAAGATGGGGAAAAAGAGTAAATCTTAACAGTCGGTTTGACAACCAAAATTTGAATGCGATATACTAAAAGGGCATACCGGGAAGGTTATGCCCTTTTCGTTTTTTATTTGTGAAATAGACTGGATTTGTTGCGCGTGGAAAGGAAGAAAGCATATGCCTTTGTTCACATGTAGAAATGTTGCCATGAGCTATGACGGCAACGTTGTGCTGAGGAATTTGAATTTTACAATTAACCAGGGAGACTATCTGTGTATTGTTGGGGAGAATGGCTCTGGGAAAACAACGCTTATGAAAGGAATGCTGGGCCTGTTGCCGGTTTCCTGTGGCGCCTTCCAATTTTCTGAAGGGCTTGTACAAAAAGAGGTTGGGTATCTGCCGCAGCAAACGGGTATTCAGCGCGATTTCCCCGCTTCCGTTTACGAGGTAGTGCTTTCCGGGTGCCTCAATCGAAAAAGAGCGTTGCCCTTTTATACAAAAAAAGAGAAAGAGATTGCTTTACAGAACATGGAGCGGCTGTCGGTGTTGGATTTGAAAAAAAAATGTTATAGAGAACTTTCCGGCGGTCAGCAGCAGCGCGTTTTGCTTGCAAGAGCGCTATGTGCCACAAAAAAGCTTTTGATTTTGGATGAGCCTGTAACAGGGCTGGACCCCATTGCAACAAACGAGCTGTATGAATTGATTAACCGTCTGAATAAACACAATGGTATAACTGTCGTCATGGTTTCGCACGATATTGTCAGCGCGGTGGAATATGCCGACCATATTTTGCATTTGAGCAACAAAGCTGTTTTTTTTGGAACAACAGAGGAATATCTGCACAGCGAAATGGGAAGCCGCTTTTTATTGCATAATTGCCATTGTGAAGTTTGCACGCACAGGCAGAAAACACATAATGACCGCAGCCATATCAGCTCCACATAAGAGCCGCTGCTTTTTAGAAAGGATCTAACTTTATGTTACAGACTCTTATGGAAATGTTTTCCTATTCTTTTATGTCCAGAGCCCTGATTGTGGGAATACCCGTGTCGCTGTGCGCCGCGCTGTTGGGCGTCAGCCTTGTTCTGAAGCGTTATTCCATGATTGGCGATGGATTGTCACACGTCGGCTTTGGCGCGCTTGCGATTGCAGCGGCGCTCAATTTGGCGCCGCTGGAGGTTGCAATTCCTGTGGTGGTACTTGCCGCCTTCTTGCTGCTGCGATTGAGTGAGAACAGCAAAATAAAAGGCGACGCGGCAATTGCGATTATATCCAGCAGTGCGCTTGCGATTGGCGTAATTGTTGCAACGCTCAATAAAGGAATGAATACAGATCTCAACAACTATCTGTTTGGAAGTATTCTTGCTACTACGCCGGAGGACGCCGTATTCAGCGTTGTACTTTCTGTAATTGTTATTCTTTTATTTGTTCTGTTTTACCATAAAATTTTTGCTGTGACGTTTGATGAAAATTTTGCAAAAGCAACCGGAACAAGGGCAAATTTGTATAATTTGATTATTGCGCTGCTTACTGCTCTTACCATTGTGGTAGGCATGCGTATTATGGGAACGTTGCTTATATCAAGCCTGATTATTTTTCCTTCTCTTACCTCCATGCGCCTTTGTAAGACCTTTAAGACGGTTGTTGTTTGCTCCGCGGTGCTTTCTGTTTTATGTTTTGTGGTAGGGATAACAGCATCCTTTTTGTATGAAACACCAACAGGTGCAAGTATAGTTGCAGCTAATATTATTGCGTTTTTATTATTTTGGATGATTGGTTTTTTTAAACGCAAATTTTATACAGTTAAGTTATAAAATATTTTCAAATTTGGGCAGCTCCGATTCTTTAAGTGATTGGAGCTGTTTTTTTATTTTTTCACACTCTACCAGGAATTCTTCATTACAGGTTTCTGCATACTTATTTGCCGCCGCTATGGAAGTCGCAACATGGTCGATGGTTTCATGATAAAGAAAAATATCCATACCGCCTTTTTCCTTTTCCCAGATGTGGCTGATCGTTTGAAAAGTGGCCTGAGCGGCCTGTATATTTCCGTTTTCGTAAGCCTTGGACGCCTGTTGGACATATTCTGATGTTTTGTTTGCCAGTGAAAGCGTATAAATCATTTCCGTTGCGCATAGACAGGCGGTAAAAACGGCGATGATAAAAGCAATCCAGAGTCTTTTCATGGCTTATCCTCCTTTAGTATAATATTGTATTCGCGCTTTTTGTTTGCAGTCATCAGAAAGACGCGTTCTCTTGTAAGGTTTTTACTTTTAAGTGTTTGCTCAATCCAGTTTTTATCTACACCGCAGAGCTTCATGGAGTAATCGGAAAGCTCACCGTCGCTTATAACAACTGCCTCAATACCTTTGTCCGCTGCACGGATCCCCATGTGTTCAAGCGTAAGCGTTTCTTTTTCCGGCTTTTTTAACACGCTCATTTTACCATTTGTTTCAATAATGGCATAGGCTACGTCTTCAATGTGAAATACATTCATTTGCCTGAGCTGCTCGCACAGATCTTCCGTACTGATACGAAGACGGTTCATTTGTTTTTGATCGATTTTTCCATTGTTAATTACAATTTGCGGTTTGCCGCAGATTAGTTTGCGAATTTTTGACTGCTTCATCATAACAACAGACAGGACAATTTCGCACAGTACAAGAATTAAAATGGGAATAAAACCGCTTAATAGAGGCTGTGCAGTGTTTTGCATGGGAATAGCGGCAATGTCTGAAATGAGCAGGGTTACGACAAGTTCAGTTGTTTGCAGTTCGCTGATTTGGCGTTTTCCCATAATGCGCACAGCGGTAATAATAACAAGGTAGAGCAAAAAGGTTCGTATAATAGAAATCAACATACTTATATCACCTGTATGTATTTTAGGTTGTAAACTTAGGAATATACGAATAATTAAAGTGCGTCGGTAAAAGTTAAAAAAGTAAGCGGAAAGAAGGTGTAAAAAATAAGCATGCATTTTTGGGAGAAATTAAAAACTATATTTTTACCGCCCGTACCTACACAAAAGCAGAATATACAGACGAAAAAATTGTATTGCAGTCTGGATAAAACCATTGCCTACCTGCAAAGCGCCTATGACGGAAGCGTTGATTTTACAGTCCGGAATATTACTCTTAAAGACGGCGGAAAAGCGGCGCTTTTTACAATTGAGGGGATGGCAAACAAGGAAACCCTGGCGCTGAGTATTACAAACCCGGTTGTGCAGGCGGATATTCCTCCGGGAAGCGGTGCTGAAAAGCTAAAATATATTGAGCGCAGCGTGCTTTCCGCATCGGAAATTACGCAAATTGATACATTTGAGCAGCTGCTCACCTTTATTATGTCAGGGTTTGCCGTTTTGGCAATTGACGGCTGCGACAAGGCGCTTTCAATTGGCGTACAGGGCTTTAGCTTTCGGAGCGTGTCAGAACCGGAGTCAGAGGTTGTACAGCGCGGGTCAAGAGAAGGCTTTGTAGAGCCGCTGCGTATTAATATGACATTGATCCGCAGACGCATGAAAACGCCGGAGCTGAAATTTGAAACAATGTCTGTTGGAACGACCAGCAAGACGGATATTTGCCTTTGTTATTTAAATAAAATTGTGTCGAAAGGGATATTGAGCGAACTCAAGCGCAGGCTTAAGGAAACCGATTTGGATACGGTTCTTGCATCTGGGTATCTTGTTCCATATTTGGAAAACAATAGGGATTTTTCCCTTTTTACCGGTGTGGGAATTACAGAACGGCCGGACACGGTATGTGGGAAGATCCATGAAGGGCGCATCGCTATTTTAATTGACGGAACGCCAAGCGTTTTGATTGTGCCGCATCTGTTTTTAGAAAATTTTCAAACGCTGGATGATTATTCCAACCGTGCTTATTTTGCAACATTCACACGATGGCTGAAGTATATTGCCTTTTTTGTAGCGGTATTTACACCGGGCTTCTATGTAGCAATCGCAACTTTTAATCCGGAACTTTTTCCGCAGCAGTTGTTGAGTAAGGTAGCAGCTTCTATTGCAGACACGCCTTTTTCTTTAATGGCGGAGGTCCTTATCATTCATTTTATTTATGAAATTATGCGGGAAGCGGGGCTGCGCCTGCCGCGCCCGCTGGGGCATGCCGTCAGCATTGTGGGCGCGCTTGTGATCGGCGAAACGGCTGTCAATGCAGGGTTGATTGGCGCGCCCACGCTGATGGTGGTTGCGCTGACCGCCATATCCTCTTATGTTATACCAGACCTGTACCCGCCTGTGGCGATCCTGCGTATTTTATTCATTATTGCAGGCGGGATTGGCGGCGTATGGGGGATTGTGCTGTTGTTTTGCGTTGTGCTTGTCAATATCTGCGGAAAGCTCAGCTTTGGCGTGCCGTATGTGTCGCCGGTTGCGCCGTTTTCTCTTTTCGGTATGCGCGACGTGCTGATTCGGGCAGGGTGGAAAACGCTTTCCAAAAAACGAAATTTTATACAGGATCAAAGGGGAAGCGAACAGTTTAAAGAGTAGGACGGAGATAACCTGTGCAAAAAAAAGTAAAAATATCTGTTTCACAGCTTTTTGTTATGCTGTTTATCAGCAGAACCATTGTAAATATTACCTATAGCGTATATGTGGCGGATACCACACAGCTATACGACCATCTTTTCTCTTCGCTGTGCGCGTTTTTGCTTACGCTGTTGATGACGGTCCCTGTATATTTGCTGTATAAAAAAAACAATGAACACAGCGTTTTAGACTGCGGTTATAACAGCCTTGGTAAGGCAGGCGCTGTAATTGCAGTGGTTTATGCCATTTATTTTCTTTGGGTGCTTTGTTATACGCTGTCGTTGTTTGATTTGTTTGTAACGGACCTGATGAATCCCAAAATATCGGCGGTGGCGCTTTCGCTTGGGGTTATGGCAGCGTCTATTTATGGAGCATATAAAGGCGTTGAAGCTCTGGCAAGGACTTCTGGCCTTGTATTTATTGCTATTTTGGCAGCCGGTGTATTTTTGGTTTGCGCGCTTTTTGCCCAGGTAGATCCAATGAACTTTACACCAATGTTTTATAACGGTTATCAGGGGACGGTAGACGGTGTGCTTTTAATGCTTGCACGCAATTCCTGTATTCCGGCAATGGCAGTTCTTCTGCCGCTGACGCAGAAAGGAAATATTAAAAAAGGAATCTTCTGGTGGTGTTTTGGCGTATATGCAACGACAGCTTTGATGATTTTTTTGGTTACGGGTGTTATGGGCGATTATGTCAGAACGCAGCCCTTCCCGGTCTATACGGCTACAAGTGTTGCGGAGATTGGCATTTTCCAGCGTATGGACGCCGTTTTTCTGGGGGTATGGACAGCAGGCATCTTTATTAAAAGCGCATTGTTTATTTATCTGGTTTCCCTTTGTATAAAGAAAATATGGGGAGAGAAAGCTGGGAAAATATCTGTTATCGTAACCGGAACCGTTGTTTTGCTGATTACTTTTGGAATCATTGCTTCACAAACGGTTATGGAGATTCTGTTTAACAACTATATTTTATTGTTTTTGACGGTGCTTACCGGTGTTATTTTGCCTTTGCTCCTGCTTTTTAAAAAGAAAGGAAGGGGAAAACCTTGAAAAAAACAGGGATATGTCTGCTTTGCCTGCTGCTGATGTTCAATCTGGCCTCCTGTACCGGTGCGCGGCAGCTCAGCGAGCGCTTGATTATCCAGGGAATTGGGATTGATAAACAGGGACAGGAGTACCAGCTGACACTCTTATATTTGAATACCGACGACGCAGCGGAAGAGCCGCGCACGGAAAGTATGTCGGCAAGCGGGAAAAGCGTGATGGATTGTATGACGAACAGCATTATGCAAACGGGAAAAGAACCGCTTTACAGCCAGAACCTGTTTATTCTTTTAGGGGAAAAAACAGCAAAAGCAGGGTTTGAAGAGCCGTTGTCTTTTTTTACAACGTATTATGAATCGCGGCCAAACGTAAATATTTTTGTAGCGAAGCAAAGTGCCGCTGCAATTATGCAGACGAAAGAAATTACAGCGCAGCAGATTGATATGTTGTCGGAAAATGAAAAAAGAAGCGGCAGGGCGATTGTATCGACATTAATGCAGATGGAAAACGATCTGTTAAGCGGGATAACCGCACCGAAAACCCTGTGTCTTACGACAGATGGGGAAATGGTTCAGGCGGCGGGAACCGCCGTATTTCAGAAAGACCGCCTGTCGTTTTTTCTGTCGCCGGAAGAATCGCTTGGCGCGCTGATGATCAGCGGCAGGGCGGATACAGCGTCTGAGCTGATCCTGAATGAAAAGGGAAATGTGGATTTTACGCTTTCCAACTGTAAAAGCGATATTTCACCAAAGATTCAGGGAGAAACGCTTTCTTATCATATAAAGATTTCCGCACGCGCAGACGTGTATGCAGAGCACAAATTAAAGACAGAGGTACAGGCTTCTCTGCAGGAAAGAGCGACGCAAGTGTGTAAGAATGCAATTGAAACGTGTATTAAACAGCACAATGCAGATGTTTTTGGCTTTTTAAAACGCCTGATGCAAACAAACTGTGCGTATTTTAAGGCCTTGGACGACCCGATGTCGGCTCTTAACAAAGCGGAGTTTACAGTAACGGCCGATATAAAAGTCAACTGAACAAAATTTGGCCGAACCCCCTTTTAATGCTTGACGTTTTAAGCTATAATAAAGATACTTAAAATATAAAGGCGGTGGGGTTGTGTCTTCCATATTTACGGTGTCGCTTGCAAACCTTATACAGGAGCTTTCATTGGAAACGGCGTATATGCCTGAAGATCCTGAAAAAATATTGATTTCTTCGCGGGATATTAACCGTCCCGGGCTGGAGCTTACAGGTTTTCTGGATTTTTTTGATAAAACGCGTATTATTATTCTTGGAAACACAGAAAGCGCCTATTTAGGCCAGCTTGCGTGCGATCAAAAGGTAAAAATATTGACCGATATTATTGAAAAAAAACCACCGGCTGTGATCGTTGCAAGAAATTTGCCGCTTTCTGAAGAGCTGATGGATATCTGTAAGCAATATCAAGTTCCGGTTCTACGCTCTGCAGATGCAACCTCCTCTTTAAGCGCGGCGCTTGTTTCACATTTAAACGTAGAGCTTGCCCCGCGCGTTACGCGGCATGGCGTATTGGTAGAGGTTTACGGCGAAGGTATTTTGCTCATCGGTGACAGCGGCGTGGGAAAAAGCGAAACGGCAATTGAGCTGATAAAAAGAGGACACCGCCTGATTGCAGACGACGCGGTGGAAATCCGCCGCGTTTCCAATAAATCGCTTGTGGGATCTTCGCCGGAAAATATTCGCCATTTTATTGAACTGCGCGGCATTGGTATCATTAACGCACGCAGGATATTTGGTATGGGCGCCGTTAAGCTGACAGAAAAAATTGATATTGTAATTAATATGGAAATTTGGGACAGCTCCAAGGTGTATGACCGTATGGGCATGGATAATGAGTATATGGATATCCTTGGAATCAACGTTCCAGTGCTTACCATTCCTGTGAAACCCGGAAGAAACCTGGCGGTTATTATTGAAGTGGCCGCCATGAACAACAGGCAGAAAAAGATGGGATATAACGCAGCCCAGGAGTTGCTTGCAAGCCTTGGCATGGAGTTTACCAAGGATGAGGTAAGCGGAAAAAACAAAATAGACTGGGCGCCTTGATTTATGCACGGTACATTTTAAAGAGGGATTTGTCTAAAGAGGGATTGTCTTATGAAGATCATTGCAGATACGCACACGCACACCGTCGCTTCCACGCACGCCTACAGCACAGCGCAGGAAATGATTACAGCGGCAAAGGAAAAGGGGCTGTATGCAATTGCGCTTACCGACCATGCATACAGAATGCCGGGCGCTCCCGGAGAGTGGTTTTTTGAAAACCTGCATGCAATTCCATCCACGCTCTACGGTGTGCGCGTATTAAGAGGAATGGAAGCCAATGTGATTGATTTTAACGGGAATTTGGATGCTCCACAGAATATACAGAAGAGCATGGAATGGATTGTAGCTTCTATCCATGGGCTCTTGCTTGACGGAGAACCGTCTTATGAAGCGTGTACGCAGCTTTGGCTGCGCGTAGCGGAAAATCCGCATGTTCGGGTAATTGGGCATAGCGGCGCGCCTGCCTATGCCTATGATTATGAAAAGGTTATTCCGCAGTTTGCAGCGCAGGGAAAGCTAATTGAAATTAACAATGCAACGTTTCGCGTTCGAAAAAGTTCAGTGGAAAATTGTATGAAAATTGCCAAGGCCTGCAAAAAGGCCGGCGCGTATATTGTGGTGAATTCGGATGCGCATTTTTCCACAGCGGTTGGAAACGCAGACCTGGCGCTTGCCATGCTTGCAGAAATTGATTTTCCACAGGAGTTGGTTGTAAACGCTGATACCGGGCGTTTTAAGGATTATCTGCGCGCCTGCGGCATATCTCTTTAAATAGAGAGGGTTTTACTGCAGGTGCATATCATATACATACATATTTGGAGGGACTATGACAAATCTTGACCGCATCAAACAAATAGCGTTGGATTTTGGCTGTGATGTAAAGGAAAACGAGCCAATGAAAAGCTATACGACCTTTAAAATCGGCGGAGACGCACAGCTCTTGGTTACAGCAAAAAGCTTAAACGGGCTGGTTGCGGTTTTAAAGGCGTGCAGAGCGCAGGAGGCACCTTGCTTTATCCTTGGCAGGGGTTCGAACCTGCTGGTTTCAGATCAAGGTATAGAAGGGGTTGTTCTTCGGCTTGACGGCGATTTTAAAAGCATTTCTCTAGTAGATGACGACACCGTCTTTTGTGGGGCGGGTGTTAGTCTTGCAAAGCTTTGTACATTTGCCTGCGAACATTCTTTAAGTGGACTGGAGTTTGCATGGGGGATTCCCGGTAGCGCCGGGGGAGCTGCCTTTATGAATGCGGGCGCTTATACGGGAGAGATGAAAGACGTGCTGCTTTGCTGCCATCATGTAACGCCGGACGGGACGGTTGGCAGCATAGAAAAAAAGAATTTGCAGCTTTTTTACCGTCATAGCGTATATGCGGACAACGGCTTTGTTATTACGGGCATTGTCGTTAAACTGCAAAAAGATTCGGAAACGGAGATTCGGCGCAGGATGGATGAATTTATGCGGCGGCGCAGGGAAAAACAACCCTTGGAATACCCAAGCGCCGGCAGCGTTTTCAAAAGGCCAAAAGGGTATTTTGCTGGAACCCTAATCGAGCAGGCCGGATTAAAGGGCTACAGTATAGGCGACGCTGTAATCAGCAGGAAGCATGCGGGGTTTATTATTAACCAGGGCGATGCTACAGCACAGGACGTTTTGGCTTTGATCCGGCATATTCAAAACACAGTGCACAGAGATTTTGCTGTGGATCTTGTCTGCGAAGTGCGGTATGTAGGCCGATAAACCGTATTTTACGGGAGGAATGTACAATGGAGTTTGTTATTATAACTGGACTTTCCGGCGCCGGCAAAACGATTGCCATGCATGCGCTGGAAGATATAGATTTTTATTGTGTGGATAATCTTCCCCCTGTTTTGATTCCTACCTTTTATGATTTATGTAAGAATTCCTCTGAAGAAAGGATGAAACAGGTTGCAGTAGTAACCAATATCCGCACAGGGGAAGATTTTCAAAGTTTTAGAGATATTTTGTCAAAGCTCAGGGGGGAAAGCAAACCATTTAAAATTATGTTTTTGGATGCGAAAAAGGACGTGTTGCTTACAAGATATAAGGAAACGCGCCGGAAGCATCCGTTAAGCGAAACCTACCGCGGCTCTACCATAGAAGCGGTTAATTTGGAAGCAGAACTTTTAAAAAGTGTAAAAGAGCATGCGGATTACACCATTGACACAACCTATTTATCCCCGGCACAGCTTAAAGAGCGCGTTTCCACATTGTTTTTGGGGGAAGCACATCTGGCGCTTACGGTAACATGCATGTCGTTTGGTTTTAAATACGGTGCGCCGTCGGAAGCCGATCTGGTCTTTGACGTCCGTTGTTTGCCAAACCCGTTTTATATTGAAGCGCTCAAACACAAGACCGGGCTGGATGAAGATGTACGGGAATATGTTCTGAAATGGGAGCAGACCCAGGGGCTTGTCAAACGAGTCTTTGACCTTGTGGACTACACGCTTCCGCTTTATATTGAAGAAGGAAAAAGCCAGCTTGTGATTGCATTTGGCTGCACGGGAGGAAAACACCGTAGCGTTGCGCTTGCAAGGTTGCTTTACAGTCATCTTGTCGACAATGGCCAGCGTGCGAGCATTCATCATAGAGATATCCGGAAAGCGTAACCCTTAAGGAGTATATTGGAAAGGAACGTAGAAATATGTCGTTTGCTTTTGATACAAAGCGCGAACTGTGCCAGATTGCAGACCATAATTTTGCTGTGCAAAGGGCAGAGGGATATGGGCTTTTATTATTTGCAAAAAACTTTTCAGAACAAAAGATTGTATTCAGCACAGAAAATGCTTTTGTGGCCAGTCGATATATGCAGATTTTGGCAGAGGTGTGGCAGACTGTTACAGAAAAAAAGACGGCACTTACAAGAAAAAAGGGCAGTGCGCGCCTGTTTACAGTAAGTGTACCGGACCAACGTGACTGCAAAAAAATTTTTATGGATCTTGGCCATGGAAGTACGCAGCTGAACCTTCGCATCAATCGTGCAAATTTGGACGAAGAAAGCGCTGTGGCGCCCTTTTTGCGCGGCGTATTCCTTTGCTGTGGCACGGTTACCAATCCGCAAAAAGAGTATCATCTGGAGTTCAGCATGCCTTATAAAAATCTTTGCAGCGATTTATGCCGCTTGGTGTCCGAAGTAACGGAGCTTACAAAAGAACCGCGCATCATTAACCGAAAAGGTTGTTTTATCGCATATATTAAAGACAGTGAACAGATTTCTGATTTTCTGGCGTTTATTGGCGCGCCGATGGCGGCAATGTCGATCATGCAGGAAAAAATATATAAAGATATTCGAAACACCGCCAACCGAAAAACGAATTCGGAGATTGCAAATATTCATAAAACGGCGCAGGCAGCGGCGTTTCAGATTAAAGCGATAGAGAAAATTGCGCATGCAAAAGGGCTGGACTTTTTGCAGGACGATTTAAAAGAGGTAGCGCTGCTGCGTATTGCGCACCCGGAGCTTTCGCTGCGTGATTTGGGCAAGCAGCTTAAAATGCCGATCAGCCGCAGCGGCGTAAACCACCGGATACAGCGGATTATGGAAATCGCACGGGAAATAGAAGAGGCGTAATTTTTTTCATTTTAAGCGTTTATGGCGGCGCAACAGCAGCTTTTCTTGATTTGCAGGTGATGTGTGCTGCAATTTGTGGCAACGGTATGATTTCAGATATTTATGAGGTGATTCTATGGCGTTTGTGCATTTACATGTACATAGTGAATATAGCCTGCTGGATGGCGCTTGCAGGCTGAAAAGGCTGGTGGAAACGGCAAAGGCGCAAGGCGCACAGGCGATTGCAGTTACGGACCACGGCGCGATGTATGCGGCCGTGGATTTTTATAAGCTGGCAAAGGCGCAAGGAATAAAGCCCATTATTGGGTGCGAAGTTTATGTTGCGCCCAGAACACGGTTTGATAAAACACCGGAACTGGACAGGGAAAGCCGGCACATGGTACTGCTATGCGAAAACAATACAGGCTACCAAAACTTAATACAGATTGTTTCGCAAGCCTGGACAGAGGGCTTCTATAATAAGCCGCGCGTGGATGATTCGTTGCTTGAAAAACACCATGAAGGGTTAATCTGCCTTTCTGCCTGCCTGGCGGGGGAACTGCCCCGCCGCCTTTTAAACGGTGATTATGAGGGCGCAAAACAAAAGGCGCTGTATTACCAAAACGTTTTTGGAAAAGGGAACTATTATATTGAGCTGCAGGATCATGGAATAGAAGACCAAAAGCGGACAAACCCGCAGCTGATGCAGATTGCAAAGGAAACAGGCATTCCGCTGGTAGTTACAAACGACTGCCACTATATATCAAAAGAAGACAGCGAGATGCATCGTATCCTGCTATGTATACAGACGAACCATACCGTTTTGGACGATGACAAAATGGAGTTTGCAACCGATGCATTTTATTTAAAGACAGAGGAAGAAATGCGCGCGTTGTTTCCGGATTTGCCGCAGGCGTTTGATAATACGGCGCATATTGCACAGCGCTGCAATGTGGAGTTTGAATTTGGGCATACCAAGCTGCCGCATTTTGACGTACCTGGCGGCCGTGATCATTTTGCCTATTTTAAAGAACAATGCTATAAAGGGCTTTACAAGCATTATGGCGACCATCCGGCAAAGGAGCTGACCGACCGGCTGGAATACGAACTGAATACGGTGCATCAGATGGGGTATGTGGATTACTATCTGATTGTCAATGATTTTATTCAATATGCAAAATCGCAGGGTATACCGGTGGGGCCGGGGCGCGGTTCCGGTGCAGGAAGCCTTGCGGCTTACTGCATAGGGATTACCGGTATAGACCCTATTAAATATAACCTTCTGTTTGAACGCTTTTTAAACCCGGAGCGCGTAAGCATGCCGGATTTTGACATAGACTTTTGTAAAGACCGGCGGCAGGAAGTTATTGATTACGTTATCCAGAAATACGGTGCAGACCATGTTGCGCAGATCATTGCCTTTGGAACCATGGCGGCGCGCGGCGCTATCCGCGACGTGGGGCGGGCCCTGGCCATACCTTACGGTGTTGTAGACGGCGTTGCAAAGCTGGTTCCAAATGACCTTGGCATGACCATTGAAAAGGCGCTTTCTATATCGTCCGATTTAAAGGACAGGTATGACACAGACGAACAGATTCACAAACTGATCGATATGGCAAAAAGCATTGAAGGAATGCCGCGCCATGCGACAACACACGCGGCGGGTGTTGTTATTACAGAACTGCCTGTAAGCGCCTATGTTCCATTGGCCAAAAACGACGAAGCCGTTGTTACACAATTTACCATGACCACACTGGAAGAGCTGGGGCTTTTAAAAATGGATTTTCTGGGGCTGCGCAATTTAACGGTTCTGGATGACGCGCGCGAGCTGATCTTAAAGACAAATCCACAATTTTCTGCGGCGGATATACGGGAAGACGACGCTGCGGTGTATGAAATGCTTTCACAGGGATTGTCGGAAGGCGTGTTCCAGTTTGAATCCCCCGGCATGAAGAATGTGCTGACACAGCTGAAACCGGAATCCCTGGAAGATTTGATTGCCGTTATTTCCCTTTACAGACCGGGCCCGATGGAGTCTATTCCAAGATATATAGAAAACCGCCACCATCCGGAAAAGATCACATATAAGCACCCAATGCTTAAAGAGATTTTAGAGGTAACTTATGGCTGTATTGTATATCAGGAACAGGTCATGCAGATATTCAGAAAACTTGCGGGATATTCCCTTGGCCGTGCGGATATTGTGCGCCGCGCGATGTCTAAAAAGAAAAAAGACGTTATGGAACGCGAGCGGAAAATTTTTATACACGGCCTGACGAATGAAAAGGGAGAGGTTGAAGTAGAGGGTTGTCTGCGCAGAGGGATTCACGAGCAGGTGGCGGCTTCTGTTTTTGGAGAAATGGAGAGTTTTGCGTCTTATGCTTTTAATAAATCGCACGCTGCGGCGTATGCAAATATTTCTTATCAGACGGCGTGGATGAAATGCCATTACCCCAAAGAATACCTTGCGGCCCTGCTTACCAGCGTGCTGGACAGCGCCAACAAGCTTGCGGCTTATACAGCGGAGTGCAATCGCCTGCATATACAGGTGCTGCCGCCGCATGTGAATATCAGTACGGACGGGTTTACGGTTTCCGGCGGCGATATCCGTTTTGGATTGATGGCTATAAAAAACCTTGGCAAAGGATTTATTCTTGCAATCGTTTCTGAGCGTGAACAAAACGGCCCGTATACCTCTTTTTATAATTTTTGTAAACGTGTGTATGGCAAAAATGGGATGAACAGCCGTGCGGTGGAAAGCCTGATTAAAAGCGGCGCGCTCGATAATCTGGGAGCAAACCGCCGTGAAATGTTAAGCAATGTAAAAATGATTTTGGACGGACTTGAACAGGACCGGCGCAAAAATATGGATGGCCAGTTGAGTTTTTTTGACGATGCGTTTTCCGCCGGGAGCGTGGAACCAGTTTTGGCGCCTGTGCAGGATTTTCCCATCCATGAAAAGCTTGCTATGGAAAAAGAAATTGCGGGGATGTATTTGTCCGGCCATCCCATGGCCGAATATGCCGATGTTTGTAAAGCGCTGCGTACAGATAAGATTATCAAAATTCTTGAAAGCGACGGCGTGCATGGTATGTACAGAGATGCTGCAAAAGTGCGTATCATTGCGATTGTTTCCTCTGTGAAACTAAAATCCACCAAAAACAATGCAATGATGGCGTTTGTAACGGTAGAAGATATGACAGGCGCCATAGAGATGCTGGTGTTTCCGCAGACGTTAGCGGAATATGGTACATTTTTTTTAGAAGGGAACGTGCTGGATATTTTGGCTTCCGTCAGTCTGCGGGAGGATGAAGAACCCAAACTTTTATGTAACCAGGCAAAGCTGGCGACAAAGGAACCACCGCAGAAAGCAGAGGAAGCAGGACAGGCCCCGCAGACAAATATGCCTGCAGGGCAGCCACAGGCGCAAAGGACTGTTCCGGCGCTTTATCTGCGTGTGAAAAACCTGCATTGCAGAGAGTATGAACAGGCAAAGCAGGTGCTTGATATATTTGATGGAAGAAACCCTGTGATCTTTGTTCTTACAGAAGAAAAAAGGCAGGTGCGGGCGCCTGCAAATATGTGGGTTGATTTAAACGATGTAATGGTGCGGGAGTTAAAGGCGCGTTTGGGCGAACATAATGTCGGTATAAAATAAGCGCGATTTTCCGGTTGAAAGGCGCTGTTAAAAAATTCGCAAAATTCCTGTAAATTTAAGAAAAAAGCTTGATTCACCCCATGCATTTGTACTATAATGATATTCAGCGAAATTTTACATCGGAGGAATAGAATATGTCAGTAAAATCTATAGCAGTTCTTACAAGCGGCGGAGATGCTCCGGGAATGAATGCGGCAGTCAGGGCGGTTGCAAGGACGGCGTTGTCGAAAGGAATGCGCGTAATCGGCGTACACAGAGGTTATAATGGCCTTCTTAACGGCGACGTTTTTGAAATGAACCTCCGCTCTGTTTCAGATATTATCCACAGAGGCGGTACAACGCTCTATACGGCAAGAAGCGAAGAGTTTAATACGCCTGCCGGTGTAGAAAAGGCGGCGAACACCTGCCGCAGCCTTGGGGTGAACGGCGTTGTTGTAATAGGCGGCGACGGTTCTTTCCGCGGTGCGCGTGACTTGACAAACCACGGGATTCCCTGTGTTGGGATCCCCGGTACAATAGATAACGATATTGCATGCAGCGAATACACAGTTGGTTTTGATACAGCCATGAATACCGCAATGGAAATGGTTGACAGAATCCGCGACACTGCGCAATCGCACGACCGCTGCAGCGTAGTTGAGGTCATGGGCAGACGTTGTGGGGATATTGCACTGGAAACAGGCATTGCAGTAGGCGCTACGGCGATTCTTGTACCTGAAATTCCGTACGATATAAAGCGCGATGTGATAGAGCGAATGCGCTATACGCAAAATTCCGGGAAAAAACATTTTATTGTTATTGTAGCCGAAGGGATTGGCGGCGTAGAGCAAATTGCAAAGCAGATCGAAGAGGAAACAGGCATAGAAACAAGAGCGACGGTTTTAGGACATGTGCAAAGGGGCGGTTCCCCCACGCTGCGCGATAGAGTAGTGGCAAGCACCATGGGTCATAAAGCGGTCGACCTTCTGGCAAAGGGAATTGGAAACAGGGTCGTTGCCATGAAGAACGGGCAGATCGTCGATTACGATATTACAGAGGCGCTGAACATGAAAAAGCAGTTTAATACCGAACTTTATAACATTGCAATGGATATTTCTATTTAACCCGGTTTTGGTGCTTTTTGAACGGCTGTGTTTTGCAGCCGTTCATTTGGCTTCTTGCTGCTTATATAAGAAAGGACCGGTAGAATTTTGCAAAAAACGCTTCATGAAAAAATAACGCTTGCCCAAACGGCAGGTTTTTGTTTTGGCGTAGACCGTGCGGTACATATGGTGGATAAGCTGTTGGATGAGGGAAAAAAGGTATGTACATTGGGGCCGATTATTCATAATGAAGAAATGGTCCGTTCCCTGAAAGACAGGGGCGCTTTGATTGTACGTACCCCTGAAGAAGCACCCGACGGCTGTACGATAGTGGTCCGTTCACACGGCGTTCCGCTTTCCGTTTATGATTGTATTGCACACAGAAAACTTACGTGTGCCGACGCCACGTGCCCATTTGTAACAAAAATACATAAAACGGTTTATGAGCAATCTAAAAATGGAAAAATAATTTTCATTATCGGCGACAGGGACCATCCGGAGGTACAGGGAATTCAGGGCTATTGTACAACGGAAAGTTTTACCATGAAAACCCCGCAGGAAATTGAAAAACTGGTCCTTAATTTTCCGGAACTGAAAAATAAAGAGATTTGTGTGGTTGCACAGACCACTTTTGACGTGTCGCAATGGAAAAAATGTTTAGAAACTGTAAAAAAGGTATATACAAATGTCACTTTTTTTGATACAATATGTAGTGCTACGTCAGAAAGACAGAAAGAAGCAAAGTCTCTTGCAGAAAAATCTGATCTTATGATTGTCATTGGCGACAAAAACAGTTCGAACTCCTGCAAGCTTTACCATATTTGCAAGGAGCGCTGTGAAAGGACTTTTTTTGTACAGACAAGCAAAGATCTGGATATGCAGGAAATAAGGATTCATGCAGATTCTATTGGCGTAACTGCGGGCGCGTCAACGCCTGCCAGGATAATAAAGGAGGTACTGGATAAAATGACAGATATGTTGAACAAATCCGGTGAAACAACAATGGACAATACAGAAACTAGCTTTGCTCAGATGCTCGAAGAGAATCTGAAAAGTTTCAATACAGATGGGAGGGTACAGGGAATAGTCGAGAGAATCACTCCCAATGAGGTTTTTGTTGACGTGGGCAGAAAACAGGCCGGCGTTGTAAAACTTGACGAGCTTACGGATGACCCGAACGCGAAAACAGAAGATCTTGTAAAAATTGGCGACAAGCTTGACTTACTGATTATGCGCACAAACGACCAGGAAGGTGTTATCATGCTTTCCAAAAAACGCGTCGACGCGTTAAAAGGCTGGGATATGGTTGTGGAAGCCGCGGAGAATAAGGAAATTCTCACAGGGGTTGTGACGGAAATTATCAAAGGCGGCCTGCTTGTTGCTTTTGAGGGAATGAAACTATTTATTCCTGCTTCCCAGGCAACTGCCTCAAGGGGCGAGGCTTTGGAAAGTCTTTTAAAGAAGGAAGTCCGTTTCAGGATTATTGATATAGACAAAAGGCGCAGGCGCGCGGTTGGTTCGATCCGCAGCGTATTAAAAGAAGAAAATGCAAAACTTCGGGAAGAGTTCTGGAAACATTGCGAGGTTGGCAAAGTATATACCGGTACGGTCAAATCTTTAACAAGCTACGGCGCGTTTGTGGATATTGGGGGCGTAGACGGTATGATTCATATATCGGAACTGTCTTGGGAGCGCATTAAGCACCCATCTGAGGTTGTTCAAGTGGGCGACACGGTAGAAGTATATGTAAAGGATATTGACGCAGAAAAAGGCAATATTTCTTTAGGCTACAAAAAGACAGAAGATAATCCCTGGGAAAAGCTTAAAAATCAGTACCCGGTCGGTACAGTAGTAGAGGTACAGGTCGTTGGTATGACGTCTTTTGGGGCCTTTGCAAAGATTTTGCCCGGTATTGACGGATTGATTCATATTTCCCAGATTGCCAACCACAGGATTGAAAAACCTGAGGACGAGCTTTCAATCGGGCAGACTGTACAGGCAAAAATTACGGCGATTGATTTTGAGAAAAAGCGTGTGAGTCTTTCTATTCGAGCGCTTTTGGAGCCTGAGCAGGAAAAGCCGAATGGAACACAGGATGCAACAGAAGAGGCTGTACCGGCAGCGCAGGAGACTCCTGCCGAAGCGGCGGCGCCTGCAGAAGATGCATCTGCTCCGGCAGATGAGGAGACGCCAGAGGCATAATTTTACTTTAAAACAGGGCAAAGCGTATGGTGATATACGTTTTGCCTTTTTGCTTGTAGCTGCAACACAGTGTGCAGGAAATGGAGAAATTTTTTGATTTTACAGAAAGCAGGCGTATATAAAATGTTGATGGAAATTACAAAACAGGCGAACCTTGCGATAAAAGAGCTGCTGCAGACAGCAAAGCTGAAAAAAGGCGATGTTTTTATTGTAGGCTGTTCCAGCAGTGAAATATGTGGCAGCCGCCTTGGAACAAATTCTAGTCTGGAGACAGCGCAGGCGGTTTTTAAAGGAATTTATCCAATCCTGGAAGAACAGGGCGTTTTTTTGGCTGCGCAATGTTGTGAGCATCTAAACAGAGTCCTGATTATAGAAGAGGCCGCTGCGCAGGCGAACGGCTTTACGATTGTAAATGCAATTCCGCAGCCAAAAGCCGGCGGTTCATTTGCAACAACTGCATATCAAAATTTTGTACACCCGGTGGCTGTAGAGCAAGTGGCTGCCGCGGCGGGTATGGATATAGGCGGAGTTTTAATTGGTATGCATCTTCGTCCAACTGTCGTACCCGTACGCCTTTCCATCCGGAAAATAGGGCAAGCACCTTTGATCTGCGCCCGAACCAGGCCCAAATTTGTAGGCGGCGAGCGCGCGGTGTATGACGAAGCGTTAAAATAATTGCGAAAGGAAAGCGCACAATGACCTATAAAGAAGAATTTATACAAATCTATCAGGAGAATATTAAGCGCCAGGGATCAAAGGAGCTGCTGGATTGGCTGTTGCGCACAGATTTTTTTACGGCGCCTGCCAGCACAAAATATCACTGCGCCTGTGAAAGCGGGTTGATTATGCACAGCATAAGCGTGTATAAGGTGATGATGGAAAAACATTTTGACGAACAGGCAGACAGCGCGGAAAGTTTTGCAATTTGCGCGTTGCTGCATGACCTGTGTAAGGCGCAGTTTTATAAAGTGTCTACCAGAAACGTAAAAAATGAAGAAACCGGAGCATGGGAAAAACAACCGTTTTATATGGTGGAAGATACGTTTCCCTACGGCCATGGGGAAAAATCTGTTTTTTTGATTGAACGATTCATGCGCCTCAAGGTGGAAGAAGCAGTGGCGATTCGCTGGCATATGGGCGGTTTTGAAGATGGGGGAGGTTTTTCAATGAGCCTGGCTTATGAGAAGTATCCGATTGCAGTCAAGCTGCATCTTGCAGATTTGGAATCTACTTATTTACGGGAAAAGCATACGTCGGTCGTTACAAAAAGATAAAAAAACAACAGAATTATCAAAAAAACGCGCGCTTTAAAAGTGCGCGTTTTTTTTGCCTGCAGTTAAAAATACCCGCTGTATAACTGCTGAAAAACGCCGAGTATTACAGGTGGTAATATGTTTTTTGAAATTGCAGGGTGTGTCGCACTTTCTTGCAGCTTTATAGTTTATATAACTTTCTGTACAGAAAAAAACGCATTCAGAAAAACGTATAAATATACATTGTATCATTTTGAATTTTCTCTTGAATTTCCCGCGTGTAGGGGTTAAACTATATTTAAAAGTTACAAATTGTTATCAGCTTATAAAGGGGCGGGTTTCCTTGCCAGATATAGAAATATCGGTTGTTATCCCGGTAAAGAACATAGAGAAGTATATTCCTGCAATTATTGAAAATCTTACGCAGGAACTTACAGACATAAGTATGGAACTTGTTGTTGTAGATATGTATTCGTCCGATAAAACCATGCTTTCTGCACTTAAAGCGATTAAAGCATCGGGGCAAAGCGGATTTGTCATACAAAACGGCGTAGACGGCCTGCCGGGGGCGCTCAATGCGGGGATTTTTAAAGCGACGGGAAAATATGTAACGTTTTTATTTCCCAGAAAAATATATAAAAACATGCTTGCGCCATATTTTTTTACCGCGCAGAAGCATCATGCGGATTTTGTATTTGGCAGCGCGCCGGGATGCGATACAAGGCTTTCCGCAGCGTTAAAGTCCAAAGCGATTAAAGGGACGGAGGTTATAACCGGCGTTGTAAAAGGGATTATTAATATTGATCTTGCAGCCGTTTTGATTTCCAGAGAGCTTTTGCAAAAGAAAAACATTTTTTTCAACGCCGCTTCCCGTTATGGTTTTGCGGAAGAGTTTATATACAGGCTGCTTTTAAAAACGGACGCCAATTACCAGGCATCTGCCGTGTTGCATCGTGACACGGAGCGCCTGCTTCCGCCTGTTAAACAGGAACCCCTGGGAATTGCCTGTTTTGACCGGGTTGAAGGTCTTATAAAAATTTCAGATTTATTACATTATAGCCATGGCGACGGCCAAAGACTTTATGAGTTGTTTATTTATACGGTTTTACCTGGCGCTGTTTTTGACTGTATTGATCTTTTACTCAGAGAAGGGATGGGATACAGCGCTGTAAAAAATGCGATCAGGCTTAAAGGCTATGAAACGCTGCTTGTCTCCGGAAAAACTACAGATTCACAGCTGAAAAGAAAAATTTTCACATGGAAACTTATGCCGTGGATGTACAAACCCACAAAGTAGGCGGCAGTGCAAATTTTGATTATTAGGTGAATAGGATGGATATAGAAGAGGCACGGATATTGTCTGAAAAACTGCAAAAGCAGATTCAATACCATAACGACCGTTACTACAATAAAGACGCGCCGGAAATCAGCGACTATGAATACGATATGCTTCTGCGCAGTCTGGAGGATTTGGAAGCGCAGTTTCCCCAGCTTATTACGGAAACTTCCCCTACGCAGAAGGTCGGCGGGGAGGCGTCGCAAAAATTTGCCCCTGTTGTGCACGGCGTCCCTATGGAAAGCCTGCACGACGCTTTTTCGGAAGAGGAACTTTATGATTTTGACAGGAAAGTGCGCGCCGTGGTGAAAGATCCCGCTTATGTTGTCGAACCCAAATTTGATGGTCTTTCTGTTTCATGTGAATATAGAAACGGCCTTTTTGTACGTGGTTCTACCAGAGGTGACGGAACCGTTGGCGAGGATATTACAGAGAACCTTATAACAATTAAATCTCTTCCCAAACGTTTATCAAATCCTTTGCCGTATCTTGAGGTGCGTGGGGAAGTTTATATGTCTAACGACAGTTTCCTGCGCTTATTGGAAAAGCAGGAAGAAAATGAAGAAAAGCCTTTTAAGAACCCCAGAAATGCCGCGGCGGGATCATTGCGCCAGAAGAACAGCCAGATAACGGCGCAAAGAGATTTGGACATTTTTGTTTTTAATATTCAGCAAATAGAAGGCCATACTCTGCAATCGCATGCGCAGTCGCTGCAATTCCTTGCACAGCTGGGGTTTCCGGCGCCGCCCTTTTATCACGTTTTTACGCATATAGAAGGTGTAATAGACGAAATTAAACGAATTGGCAATATGCGTGGGACGTTGCCTTACCAGATAGACGGCGCTGTTGTAAAAGTGGATTCTTTTGCACACAGACGCCTGCTTGGCAGCACGGCAAAATTTCCAAAGTGGGCGGAGGCGTTCAAATACCCGCCGGAGGAAAAGGCGACAAAGCTGCTGGATATTGTAATCAATGTGGGCAGGACGGGCGCGCTCACGCCCACCGGCGTGTTTGAGCCTGTTACACTTGCGGGTACAACCGTAACGAGGGCGGTATTGCACAACGAAGACTTTATTAAAGAAAAAGATATCCGTATAGGAGACACGGTCATACTGCGCAAAGCGGGGGAAATTATTCCGGAGGTTGTCGCACTGAAGGCGCATGGCGAAAACACGGCCCCTTTTTCCATGCCAAAGCTATGCCCGTCCTGTGGAAGTCCGGTTGTACGTGAACAGGGGGAAGCGGCGCTGCGCTGCACCAACACGGACTGTCCTGCGCAACTGATGCGGCATTTGATCCATTTTGTATCGCGCGACGCGATGGATATCGACGGGCTTGGTCCTGCTGTTTTGCGCCAACTGGTGGATACCGGTATGGTTCATTCCCCAGCCGATCTTTACAGGCTGGACCGGGAAAAAATAATTTCCCTTGAGCGTATGGGGGCGCTTTCTGCGGATAATTTACTCTCTGCGGTAGAAAAATCAAAAGAAAGCGCGCTGTACAGGCTGATTTTTGCACTTGGAATCCGCCATATTGGACAAAAAGCGGCCAAGCTGCTGTGTGAACATTTTGGAACAATAGAAAAAATTGAGCAGGCTGATGTACAGTGTATTGCGCAAATTGACGGTTATGGTTTGGTTATGGCGCAGAGCGTACGGGACTATTTTGCACTGCCGCAGACAAAACGACTGCTTGCAGATCTGCGCGAATGTGGCGTGCAAATGCCGCCGGCAGCACAAAAGGCCGCCGGGCTGCTGACCGGCAAGGTGTTTGTTTTGACAGGTACGCTCCCCACCTTAAAAAGAAGCGAAGCAGTAAAGATGATTGAAGAGCTTGGTGGAAAAACCTCTTCCAGTGTGTCCGGAAAAACGGACTATGTTTTGGCAGGAGAGGAAGCGGGCAGTAAGCTTGCAAAGGCGCAGAAAATAGGCGTTTCTGTGATTGACGAAGAAACGTTTAGAAAAATGTGCGGCTTATAACGGCCGGTGGGCGCCTTTTTCGGAAGCATCCTCTGAAAATTACAGGCATTTTACCTTTGCAGAAAAGTGCGCCCATAATCGGGAGTGCAAATATGTTTTAAAAAGCTGGCAGGAATATGAAACCAGAATCTGGATCCCGGTAACCAAAAGAGAATACTCCTATACAGAATCATGCAAAAAGCCCTTTATGGAATGCGTCCATAAAGGGCTTTTTGCTGTGCGCCATTTTTTTGCAGTTCTAAACGCCAGAACCTGTCCATATATATGAAGTAACCTGAATCATAAACGGACGCGTCAAAGGAAGGAAAGATTAATATGGACACAGAATATTATGCCCGGCGTTTTGATAATGCAGCTAAAGGATTGTGTAAGGGACTTTTTGCAAGTGTTTCTGCCTTGCCGGATACCATAAAGGCACAGGCGCAGGAGATTCGCATACGCGTAAACCGGCCTGTGGCAATTTACTGCACAAATAAAATGTATTATCTAACGGAAGACGGAAGGCCGGTTACAACCTTTGTCAACGGAAAAATGCGGAACGTTAAGCAACAGGAGGTGCTAGAAACTTTTCAAAATTTATGCGGCTATTCTGTCTACAGCCATCAAAAAGAGATTCAAAACGGTTTTTTGACCATACGAGGCGGACATCGGGCCGGGATATGCGGCACGGCTGTGTATAAAGACCATGCTCTTACCAATATACGGGATGTATCTTCCGTCAACATCCGCGTTGCACGGCAGGTCGACGGCGCAGCAGATCAATTGCTGAAAAACCTGGGAACAAACTTTAAAGGTCTGCTGCTCTGCGGCGCGCCTGCCTGTGGAAAGACGACTGTGCTGCGCGACCTTGCAAGACAGTTGACAGATAACAGTCAGAAAAAGGTTTGTGTGATCGATGAGCGCGGCGAGCTTGCCGGCACCTACGCCGGTGTATGCCAAAACAACCTGGGCCAGAGTGATATCCTCAACGGTTATACCAAAGGGGAAGGAATCATGCAGGCACTGCGATGTCTTTCACCGGATGTTATCATCTGTGATGAGGCCGGAGGCAGGGAGGATGTACAGGCAATCGCACAAGGCGTCAACGCAGGCGTTTCAATTGTTGCCAGCATACATGCTGCAACTCCACAGGAGCTGCTGGCCAGAAGCCAGGGAAAGATGCTGTTGAAAACAGGCGCGTTTGAAAGTGTTGCGTTTTTTAAAGGAAGACAGCAGCCCGGGGAAATCAAAGAAATTAAAAAGACAAAGGAGCTTTTTCATGCTACGTTTGGCGGCCGTAACGGCGATTATACTTTCCGGCGCGCTGACAGGCCTCTGTGCCTCGCAGCGGCTTACAGCAAGGGTCTCTTTTTTTGAAGGTTTTCTTGCTTTTTTGGTACGCCTGCAGGCGCAGATCCGGTTTAATGCAGAAGATTTGTCCCGCCTCTTGGTAACAGATGAAGCAAATGCCGCGGTTGCCGCTTTTTTAAAGGAATGCAGGGAAACGGCGCAGACAGAAAACAGAAATATTATGCAGGCATGGTCGCAGGCGGTTGATCATATCCCGAAAACAACAGGGATTACAAACGACGACAGAAAACTGCTAAAGGATTTTTCTGCGGCGCTTGGAACAACCGATGTTGATGGGCAAGTTGCACATTGTGAGCTTTACAAAACACTTGCAGGCACTCGGTTGGAGCAGGCAAGAGAAGAAAAGGCGAAAAAGGGAAAGCTTTACCGCATGCTTGGCGCTTTTTCAGGCGTGTGTGTTTCTCTTTTGATTTTATAAAAAGGATGGTTATACAGAAATGGATGTTGATTTGATCTTTAAAATAGCGGCAATTGGCATTATTGTCGCAGTGCTCAATCAGGTGCTGATCCGTTCAGGCAGAGAGGAACAGGCAATGATGACAACGCTTGCCGGGCTGATTGTGGTTTTACTCATGATTATTCAGCAAATCAGCGATCTCTTCTCTACCATTAAATCCTTGTTTGGGCTTTAAAAATGGATCTTTTTGCAATCTGTATAGCCGCTGTGGCGGCGACCATCCTTGCCGTTACACTTAAAAGATATAATCCCGAAATCTCTATGCTTCTTGCAATCGGCGCAGGCGTTATTATTTTTGTTCTGGTATTAAACCAAATACCGCAGGCGCTTTCACAGATCAACACGCTTTTATCTAGAGCGGGTATGCCGCTGCAGTATGGACAGGTTCTGTTTAAAGCGTTGGGGATTTGCTTTTTATGCCAGTTTTCCTCAGACGCCTGTAAAGATGCAGGGCAGTCGGCGCTTGCATCTAAGGTAGAGCTTGCCGGAAAACTGATGATTGTGCTGCTTGCATTACCCATGCTGGAGGATATTATAAACACAGCCGTAGCCCTGATGGGCGCGGAATGAAGAAGGATAAACAGAAAAGGACTTAGAAAACATGAAAAAAGCAGGCGCAGCCGTTTTGGTATTGCTTTTATTTTTCCTGTGTTCGCAGGTACATGCACAGGCTTACGACGAGGCTGACGAACAGCCGCAAAACGTAGATGAAATTTATAATGCGCAGCTCAAAAACAGCGGCGCAGAGGAATTGTTTGACGAACTTCCTCCACAGGCGCAGCGCGATCTGGAAGAGCTGGGTATAGAATCGCCCGACTGGAAAGAGCTCAATGCCCTGAGCTTTGGAGCCATTTTTTCCAGGATTATGCAAATGTTTGGGGAAAACGGCCAGACGCCGGCGCTTGCAATGGCGCAGGTGCTTGCGCTGATGCTTTTATGCGCACTGACAGACGGTTTAAAACTTTCATTTGGCGAAAAACCGCTTGGAGGGATCATTGGTATAGTCGGTACGCTGTGTATATGCGGTGTTCTGGTTTATCCAATTGTGGAAGCTATTGAAAAAAGCGCACAGGTTATTGTGACAGCTTCCGGTTTTATGCTGCTTTACATACCGGTGATGGTCGGCGTTATGATCGCTGCAGGACAAGCGGTCAGCGGCGCTTCGTACTATACGCTGATGATGGGAGCCGGACAGGTTGTAACACAAATTTCCTCTAACGTTCTAGTGCCTTTATTAAATATTTTTTTAGGTATGTCGATCGTCAGCTCCATTTCCCAGCGCATAAATCTTAAAGGAATTTGCGGCCTTTGTAACAAGGTTGTAAAATGGGTGCTTGCTTTTGTAATGTCTGTATTTGTATCTGTTCTGACTTTTCAAACCATGCTGGGCGCTGCGGCGGATACAACCAGCGTGCGCGCCGCCCGCTTTGCAATCAGCAGCTTTGTTCCTGTGGTTGGCGGCGCGTTAAGCGACGCGTTTTTGACAGTGCAAAGTTGCCTGAAAATGCTCAAATCCGGGATTGGCGTTTTTGCCATACTTGGCGCGGCGGTTATTTTTTTGCCAATGGTTTTGGAATGTCTGGTCTGGCTTTTCAGTATCCATGTGTGCGCTGCTGCCGGAGACGTGTTTGGCCTTATGCAGCCCTGCGCGCTGCTGCGCGCAGCCGGAAAAGTGATAAGCACTATGATTGCTATCTTGCTTTGCTGCATGACGGTGTTTATTATATCAGCGGCAATTATTTTGATAATAGGAGGAAGTTGAATGGACGCAGTAGCATCCTGGGCAATTGCAATATGCATATGTGCTGCCGCTGGGCTGTTGCTGGAACTGATGGCTCCAAACGGCGCCATGGATAAAATTCTGCGCTTTGTTTTGGGTGCGTTTATGCTGTGCGCTGTGCTTTTTCCGGCAGGCAATATGGTACAAGGCATAAACAGGCAATTACAAAGCATAGACTTTGACAGCAGCACAAGCACGCGGTTCTCTGAGAAAGTAGAGGAACAATCGCAGCAGGTTGCCAAAACAAGCGTTATAAGCCTTGTAGAGGCATGTATAGAAAAAACAGGCGCTGAAGCGGAAAAAATAGAGCTTACAATGGATAGCGGCGAGGACGGGCGCATATCTATAATATTGGTTACGGTTTCTGTAAAACCAGAATATAAAGAACAGCAGTTAAAAATAAAAGCTTCTATTGAAGAAGAACTGGGACTGGATACAAAGATAAAAATCGTAGAGGGTGGCAACCTGGCCGGATAAACGAAAAAGAAAGGGAGAAAGCTCCATGAGCGGAGAAAAAAAGGAAAAACTTGAAAACAAGATTCGCCGTTTTCTGGCAGAAGACAAATATAAAAAAATAATTATTATAGCCGGATTTGTGGCAATCGCGCTGATCTTCCTTTCCAATTTTTTTGAGGGCGGCGGCACACCGCAACAGGATACCCAGACGGTAATAACAGGATCACAATCCATTGCCCAATACAAACAGGAAACAGAGCAGCTTTTGGCGGATATGATTGCTTCCATAGAGGGAGCCGGCACGACAAAAATCCTTGTAACGGTGGATAGCAGCGAGGAATATGTGTATCTTGCCAATGAAAAAGAAAGCGTCAACCAGTCGGATGACAGCAACGAGGATAGCAACAAAAGCGGACAATCAAGCGACACGGAAAAAGATTACATAACGGTGCGCCTGTCCGACGGAACGGAACAGGCGATCGTGCTTAAGGAAATTCAGCCTAAAATACGCGGCGTGCTTGTTGTGTGTGACGGTGGCGGCGATATACTGGTACAGCAAAGGGTACTTGAGGCAGTAACCAAAGCGCTTGACATATCAACAGCACAGGTTTGCGTGACAAAACTTTCAAATTAACAAGGAGGATATAGAAATGAAATTTGGGAAAAGGCAGCTTGTTTTGGCAGCGTTGGTGGTAGCATTGGGAGCGGCAGTGTATCTGAATTGGCAGTTTGCAGGGAACGAGGATCTGTTAACTGCAACTACCTCCAGTACTGCAAAGGAGCTGGGGCAGGCGCAGTTTGTAAATAACTCTACAGATAAAACAGCGGACAAAGAAGAGAAAGAAAGCAGCGAAAGCAGTAAAAAACAGGAAAGCACAGTAAAGGCAAATGAGGATTCACTTGCATATTTTGCCCAGAGCAAGGTGGAACGCCAAAAAACACAGGATGAAATTACAGACCTTGCAAAGGAAGTGATTGAAGCGGCGTCTTCTTCTGAAGAGGCAAAGGCGGAAGCCGTTGCCCAGGCAGCGGAAATTGCAAAAATTATGGAACAGCAAACCAACATAGAAAGCCTGATAAAAGCAAAAGGCTTTACAGAATGTTTTGCTTTTATACAAAACGGAGAATGCAGCGTTGTCGTTTGCAAAGGGGAATTAAGCGACGACAAGGTGATTGTTATTAAGGATATTGTAAATGGGCAATCCGGTATTGAATTTGAAAATATAAAAATTACAGAAGCCTGATATTTACAATTGGTTCAATGGCAGGGGG